>Ga0247833_1000462_pt1 | contig 73998 bp, 73 predicted proteins | sample LaCruzMarch2015__7_FD_187117 | JGI IMG/M metagenome (GOLD analysis project Ga0247833, IMG submission 187117) | Freshwater microbial communities from meromictic Lake La Cruz, Castile-La Mancha, Spain - LaCruzMarch2015_8m | ecosystem: Environmental > Aquatic > Freshwater > Lake | place: Spain...
GCTCCGCCATCGAACCCCGCATGAATCAAAGATCTTCACAATCCACTTACGCTATGAGAAAAAAACCACTCTTTTTTACGGGCCTCTTCGCGGCCCTCGCCATGTCCGCGCACGCTCTGGCGCTCGACCTCCATGTGAGCCCGGCGGGCAAGGATGCCAATCCCGGAACCGAAGCCGCGCCCCTCGCATCCTTGGCGGCGGCTCGCGATGCCGCCAGAAAAGTGGTCGGCAAGGAGGCTGTCACCATTCATGTCGGCGACGGGATTTACTATCTGCCGGAAACGCTCTTGCTCACCCCGGTGGACTCCGGCAGCACGGAGTTTCCTGTCGTTTACCGCGCCGTCAACGAAGGCCGTGCCGTCCTGAGCGGTGGCTCGGAACTTAAGCTGGATTGGAAGCCCACCCGCGACGGCATCTTCCAAGCCGCGACGCCGCAGGGCCTGGAGATCGACCAGTTGTTCATCAACGGTAAGGCCCAGCGCATGGCCCGCTACCCGAATTTCGACGCCTCGAAAAAAACCGACGCCTATCAGGGCTACTCGGCGGATGCGTTTTCCAAGGAACGCGCTGCGAAGTGGGCGAATCCGGTCGGTGGGTATATCCATGCCATGCACACCTCCCGCTGGGGCGGCTACCACTACCGCATCACCGGCAAGGATGCCGAAGGGAATGTGACCTACGAGGGCGGTTGGCAGAACAATCGCCAGATGGGCATGCACAAGGATTTTCGCATGGTGGAAAACATCTTCGAGGAACTCGACGCCCCCGGTGAGTGGTTCCACGACGGCAAGACCTCGACGCTGTATTTCCTGCCCGAGGTGGGGACTGATCTGGCCAAGGCGAAAGTGGAGGTCGTCCGCCTGCGGCATTTGGTCGAATTCGCCGGCACGCAGGTGAAGCCTGTGAAACACATCACGCTGCAGGGATTCACTGTGCGGCACGCGGCACGCACTTTCATGGACTGCAAGGAACCGCTTCTGCGCTCGGACTGGGCGATCTACCGCGGCGGGGCTTTCCTGCTCACCGGCACTGAGGATATCGACATCCTCGATTGCGAGTTCGACCAGGTCGGCGGCAATGCCATTTTCGTGAACAACTACAACAGGCGTGTCTTGGTGAAGGGCTGCCACATCCACGACACCGGAGCCAGTGGTGTGTGTTTCGTAGGCGATCCCGCCGCCGTGCGCGATCCGCTTTTCGAATACAGCCAGTCCCAAGACCTCACCAAAGTCGATCCCGTGCCCGGCCCGAAGAGCGACAATTATCCCGCCGATTCCATCGTGGAGGATTGCCTCATCCACGGCATCGGCCGCGTCGAGCGTCAACCAGCCGCCGTGCAGATTTCGATGTCCAAGGGAATCACTGTGCGCGACTGCTCGATCTACGACTGCGCCCGCTCAGGCATCAACATCAGCGAGGGAACCTGGGGCGGACATCTCATCGAGGGCTGCGATGTGTTCGACACGGTTCTCGAAACTCACGACCACGGGTCATTCAATTCCTGGGGGCGCGACCGCTTTTGGGACAAGAGCCCCCCGAAGACGGATAAGGCCGTGGCGCTCAACCCCGATCTGCCTTTTCTCGATGCCGCCACGCCGAACATCATCCGCAACAGCCGCTGGCGTTGTGATCACGGCTGGGATGTGGACCTCGACGACGGATCCACCAACTACGAAATTTATAACAATGTGTTTCTCACAGGAGGCCTCAAGCTGCGCGAGGGCTACCGCCGCATTGTCTATAACAACATCGGATACAACAGCACCGCCTATCCCAGTGTGTGGTATAAGAACAGCCAAGACTCTCTGAAGAACAACATTTGGATGGCCGCCTACAGACCAGCCCGCATGCCCAAAGACAAGTGGGGCGGAACGAGCGATAAAAACCTTTTCGTTGCCGATTTCGCCTTGAAAGAGGCGCAGGACAAAGGGTGGGACGCGAACTCGCTCGTCGGCGATCCGATGTTCATCGACCCCGCCAAAGGCGACTTCCGCGTGCGCGAGGACTCCCCGGCGTTGAAACTGGGCTTCAAAAATTTCCCGATGGACCGCTTTGGCGTCAAAAAAACCTCGCTCAAAGCCATCGCCCGCACGCCGGAAATCCCGCCCATGAAAGCGGAAACGAAGAAACGCGGACCTGCCACCGGGGAATGGCTCGGAGCGCGCTTCCAGGAACTTGGCAGCGGAGGCTTCTCCGCCTACGGCATCGCCAAAGAGGACGGCGGTGTGGCAATCATCGAGGTGCCGGAGGGCAGCGCCGCTGCCCGCGCGGGATTGAAAACCGGCGATGTCGTTCTCCAAGTCAACCGGTCCCGTGTCTTCGGTCTCAGAGACTTGCTGAAAGCCGTCGGGCAATCCAAGGACAAGCCAACCACCCTGAAGGTGGTTCGCCAGCAACAACCTCTGACCTTGACCGTCCAGCCATGATCGAATCCGCCTCATGCTGGAAATTTCTAATGCCGTGTCGCAGGGCAGGGGACTTCTCTTTGGGCCGCGAGTCACTTTTGTGTATAGAATAAAAGTGCTATAGACGAGCGAACAATGGCCATTTAAGCGTCATCTTCTATGCTCTGCGCTCACCCTCAATCGCACCTATTCCGATCAATTACCTCCCCTCATGCAGCCTGAATTTTTTATCTGCCAGACCACCCATTTTTCTGATCGAATGAGGAACGTGACTCTTGCCTTTCTGATGATGGTCGCTTTCGTTGTTCAAAGTTTCATCTCCTCCGCTTCGTGAATTGGCCCTGATCCTTTCATCTACACAAAGATTGCAGAATTCCTCCATACTATACTTCGGGTCAGGGCGAAACTTTCCAACCCGCCGAAGCGCAGGCTATCGCCGATCGCTTGGGCGAGGCTGTGATATCCTGCGGAGCCCAGTAACCCACAGTCCGATCTCCCGTAATCCCATGAAAAAAACATCCCTTCTTGTTGCTGCGGCATGCGCGGCGGTTTCTGCGATCCATCCGTGTGTGGCTGCCGAATCCGCCAAATCCGCCAAGCCAAACATCCTCTTCATCCTCACCGACGACCAAGGCTACGGCGACTGGAGCATCAACGGACACCCGTTGCTGAAGACGCCGCATGTGGACCGGTTGGCAAAGGAAAGCGTGAGGCTGGAGAACTTCTATGTGAGCCCCTCGTGCTCGCCGACTCGTGCGGCCTTGTTCACTGGAATGCATGAATTCCGAAATGGCGTGACGCACACCCAAGTGCCACGGGAGGAACTCTGGAAGGGTGCGACCACCCTGCCGGAACTCCTCTCCACGGCAGGATACCGCAACGGATCGATCGGCAAATGGCACTTGAGTGACAAAAAAGGCTTCGCTCCCGAAGACAGGGGATTCGATTGGTGCTCAACCAACGAGGGAGGTCCGAGGGAGCACTTCGACCCTGTGATGGAGCGCAATGGAAAAAAGACGAAGGTGCCTGGCTACCGCGAAGATGTTTACTTCAACGACGCCATGGATTTCATCGGAGAAACCAAGGACAAGCCGTGGTTCCTTTTTCTTTCCACCTATTCGCCGCACGATCCGCTCGATGCCCCCGAGAGCTTCGTCGCGCCCTTCCGCGGCAAGGTCTCCGAGGAGGAGGCCAAGTATCTCGGGATGGTCGCCAACCTCGACTACAACATCGGGCGCATCATGGCGTTCTTGAAAGAGAAGAAACTTGATGATAATACCATCATCATCCTCATGTCCGACAACGGCCAGACCTGGGGGCTGGATGTTTACAACGCCAATATGCGCGGATGCAAAGCCACCGCGTGGGAGGGTGGGTCCCGCACCTTTTCCTACTGGCGTTGGAGCGGCCACTGGCCAGCGCACAAAGTGGACAACCTCACCGCGCACCTGGATGTCCTGCCAACTCTCTGCGCGGCCGCCGGCGTGAAAATCCCAGCCAAACTCGAATCGAAACTCGAAGGGTTCAATCTCCTGCCAGTCCTCGAGTCAAAAAGCCCGATCGCCTGGCACGACGACCGCATGCTTTACCACCATGTCGCCCGTTGGCCTGGAGGCATGGCGGCCGACCACAAGTATGCCATGGCCGGAGTGCGCCAGGGGAATTACCTGCTCGTGAGCAGTCGCCCTTGTGACAATCCGAAATGCAATTTGGATTCCCACGGCGACCAATGCGAAACCCTTCGGGGCGTGGAAAAAGGGGGCAAGTTCGCGACCTATACCAAGGAAAATGCCCAATTCCACTGGGGTGTGACGCCTCGCGGACACTGGGCGCTCTACGATGTGAAGAAAGACCCGAATTGCCAGAATGATCTGGCGAATTCGCAAGCCAAGCGTGCTAAAAAAATGGCTGCGGCCTACGACACTTGGTGGGACGACATTTACCCAGTCATGGTCAAGCGCGGTGGAGATCGCCTGATCGTCTGGAGCAATTATTTCACCAATCCGAAAAAAACAGAGAAGCCCAAACAATAACCACCAAACCGCAGAACAAAACAATCCACCAATAAAACCATGAGCACCGAATACTTCCCCGGCATCCCAAAGATCACCTTTGAAGGGCCAAAATCCAAAAATCCCTTCGCCTTCAAACAATACAATCCCAATGAACTCGTCGAGGGCAAGACGATGCGTGACCACCTGCGCTTTGCCGCCGCCTACTGGCATGTGATGCGCAATCCGCTCGCCGATCCCTTCGGCGGTGGCACGGCCCTGATGCCGTGGGATGACGGATCGAACTCCGTTCCCAACGCCCAGAAGCGCGTGCGCGTCTTCTTTGAATTCCTCGAGAAGATCGACATCGACTTCTACTGCTTCCACGACCGCGATGTGTCCCCCGAACTCGACACGCTGGCTGAGTCGAACGCCGCGCTCGACGCGGTCGCCGGCACGCTCGCCGAGGAGCAGCAACGCACGGGCAAGAAGCTCCTCTGGGGCACCGCCTGCCTCTTTGCGCATCCGCGCTATGCCCAGGGCGGCGCCACCTCGCCGAGTCTGCCCGTTTACGCCTATGCCGCCGCACAGGTCAAAAAAGCCATCTCCGTGACCAAAGAACTCGGCGGTGAAGGCTATGTTTTCTGGGGTGGACGCGAAGGCTATTCCTCGCTCTGGAACACCGACATGAAGCACGAGCTGGATCAGCTCGCTGCCTTCTTCCACATGGCCGTGTCCTGGAAAAAAGAAATCGGTTTCGACGGTCCGTTCTGGATCGAGCCCAAGCCCCGCGAACCCTCCACCCACCAATACGACTCGGACTCCGCCGCCTGCCTGAACTTCCTGCGCGAATACGGCCTGCTCGATGAGTTTGCCCTCAATATCGAAACCAACCACGCGACCCTCGCCGGCCACACCATGCGCCACGAACTTACTGTGGCCGCCAATGCCGGCAAACTCGGCTCGGTGGATGCCAACCGTGGCGATGAACTCATCGGCTGGGACACCGACCAGTTCCCGACCGATATCCGTCTCGCCACCGAGGTCATGCTCGTCATTCTCGGCATGGGTGGACTCACCAAGGGCGGGTTGAACTTCGACGCCAAGCGCCGCCGCGAATCCCACGATCCGGTCGATCTCTTCCACGCCCACATCGGCGGCATGGACGCCTTCGCGCGCGGACTCAAGATCGCCGCTGCGATTCGTGAGGATGGTCGCATCGAGGAATTCGTGAAGAACCGCTACTCGAGCTGGGATTCCGACCTCGGCAAAAAAGTCCTTGGTGGCCAAACCAGCTTTGCCGAGTTGGAGAAGGTCGCGCTCGCGCAACCCTCGCCGGCCCTCGCCAGCGGTGGCCAGGAATATCTCGAAAACATCGTCAACGAACTCCAGTGATCACGCTCGGCATCGATTGCGGCACTCAGAGCCTGAAAACCGTCGCCCTCGACGGTGACTCGGGGAAAATCGTGGCTTCCGCCAGCAAGGCCTATGGACTCATCGAAGGTCTCCCTGCCGGCCATGCCGAGCAGAATCCCGCCATCTGGTGGGATGCCCTTTGTGAGACCGTGGGCAAAGTCCTCACCGATCTCGGATCCAGAAAATCCGAGGTCGGCGGGATCGGCGTCTCCGGCCAACAACACGGCTTCGTGCCGCTCGATGCCAACTTCGCTGTCATCCGCCCGGCAAAACTCTGGTGCGATACTTCCACCGCCCCGCAATGCGAGGAAATCCGTGCCGCACTCGGCGGGCGTGAAAAAACCATCGCACTCGCGGGAAACGACATCCTGCCAGGATTCACCGCTCCGAAGATTCTTTGGCTCAAACAAAACGAGCCTGCGAATTTTCAGCGCCTCGCCCATGTCGCGCTGCCGCATGATTTCCTGAACCTGAAGCTCACCGGCACCCTCCGCATGGAGTTCGGCGAGGCCTCGGGAACGGCCTTGATGGATGTCCGCTCCCGCACCTGGTGCCGCAAAGTCTGCGATGCCATCGATTCCCGGCTCACGGAAATGCTTCCGTCGCTCGGATCCTCGTTGGAGCCAGTCGGGACGCTCCTGCCCGCGCTGGCTGGGGATTGGGGGCTTTCTCCTCAGATTGTTGTAAGCGCTGGGGGAGGGGACAACATGATGGCCGCCATCGGCACGGCAAACACGAGCCCGGGCGTTGTGACAGCCAGCCTCGGAACCAGCGGAACTATTTTCGCCTGCGCCGACAAGCCTGTTATCGACCCACAAGGCGAGATCGCTGCGTTCTGCGACAGCGCCGACCACTGGATGCCACTTCTCTGCACCATGAATGTCACGGTGGCCACCGAGGCGTTTCGCAATCTCTTCGGTTGGGACCACAGCCGCATGGACGCGGAAATCTCCAGCGTTCCGCCGGGAGCCGACGGACTCCTCTTCCTGCCCTACCTGCAAGGCGAGCGCACGCCGAACCTGCCCCACGGCTGCGGTGTCCTCCACGGCATGACGACTTCAAACATCACACCCGCCCACTTCGCCCGCGCGGCGATGGAAGGCGTGACTCTCGGCATGGCCTACGGTCTGCGTCGCATGGAATCCCTCGGCCTCAAGCCGTCGGAAATCCGACTCACTGGTGGCGGCAGTCAAAGCCCGGTCTGGTGCCAAATCCTCGCCGATGTCTTCGGTTACCCCGTGGTGACCATGGAAAGTGCCGAAGGTGCCGCGCTCGGAGCCGCCATCCAAGCCCTGCAAGCAGCCACGCTGGGGTCCTCACTTGATGCCCTCGCCGCGCACTGCAGCCCGGTGCGCCAAGGAAGCCGCCTCGAGCCAAAGCGGGCCGATTTTTATGCCGACCTGCTGGAACGCCAAAACGCCCTTCGCGAAAAAACCCTACCTCGCCATTGAAAGCGGCCTTGCACTCCACGGGGCGAGGCAAAAGCGGAAATGCTGAAAAAGTGAGCCGGGCTCTTGACTGACTGGCGGGTTGAATGAAGCCATTGCAAAATGGTTTTTGCCGCGAGTGCGCGGCCTTTTTCGGTCAGGTGGTATTTTTTGGAGGCGGCTGTTGGGTTTTCCGGGCATGGAGGCTCAGGATTTCTTGATTTTGGGGAAGTATCTGACGCTGGGGAGTCCCTCGAAATCGATGTCCTGCGTCCAGAGGATGGCTTTGTGGGCGAGGGTGACGGCGTAGATGAGGGAATCGGCGAGGGGGAGTTTGTGCCTGATGAAGAGGTCTGCGGCGGAAACGGCGATGTCTTCGTCGATGTGCACCAGAACGCCGGAGAGCATGGCGCGGGTGACTTCCTCGGCTTTTTCGGGAGGGCGCTGTTTGAGAGCCACTTTGCGGACTTCCGTGATAACGACGGTGGGCACGATCAAGTCGGGCAGCTTAAGGAGGATGGGACCGAAGTGAACGGTGTTGGGACCGTCTTCGAGGCACTCAAGCCAAGCGGAGGGGTCGAGAATGTCAGGTTGCATGAGGAAGGATGGTTAGAATTCGCGATCTTGTTCCCTATCGAAGTCGAGTGGCTTCTCGCCTTTGAGAAATCCGATGAGCTGTTCAGGGGTGAGGATGGGGCGGATTTCGATTTTTCCGTCCGTTTCCGTGAGTTGGAGCCGTTGTCCGGGTTTTAGGTTCATGGACCTCCGAATCTCTTTAGGGATGACGATTTGGTATTTTGGTGACAGTAACGATGTTGTCATACGAATCAAATTTTAGGATACATTTTGGACTTTTCCAGCGGAATCGGCTTCACAGGTAAAAGGCGTTTGAGTTCGGGGTCGAATTGGGGCGTTTGGGGGGGCGGTTAGAGACGCGCTGATACAAAAGGGAGGGTTGGGATGAAGGATGAAGGATGAAGGATGAAGGATGAAGGATGAAGGATGAAGGATGAAGGATGAAGGATGAAGGATGAAGGATGAAGGGAGGAGTCGGCGGTCTTTTTTTTTTATGGCGCTCAGGATAAAATCGAAAGGGTAGGTGCAGAATCCATAGGGGAATCCAGGGCGGACTTGTGAGCGCGAGGATTGCCACTCCTACAATCTTATTAAGCCAGTTCCCGCCGGGATAAGGAAACCATCGCTTGGCTTTTCGGGGCGGCCTTTTGGGTGATGGGAGTCTTCACGGAAGAAGGGGTCTTTGATTCTTAATGATGGCAAACTCCTCCTGCTTTGCAAAACAAGGTTGGAAGCGGCTCTGCGGGTAGATGCGATTCATGACTGTCTCAATGATGTGTAGAATTTGTGTGATCATTTCGCTAAAAATCATGAGTTCTGAATTTCGATGAGGATGTTTTCATTGAGTTCTTTCAACCGGCGCTGGAGACTGGCGATCGTCGCGATGTCTGGGGGGGCGCACATAGGTGAGATTCGATCCTAGGTGGGCGCTCTCTTGAAAGTGCCTGAGTTCCGATTCGAGGCGCCACGCGTTGGCGATCTAACGGGCTGTTTTGGTGGATTGCTCGAGTTCGCGGAGGGCCATGTCGAGGAGGCTGCCGGGTTCGGGGGAGAGTTGCTGGCGCATGCTGTCGACGGTTCGGCGGGCGCGGGTGTTTTTGCCGTTTTTCATGAGGGCTTCAAGAAAGGGGATGCCGACTTGTTTCACGAAATCCCCGCCGCCGGTTCTTCCGAGCGAGTGGAGCTGGCGGTGGAATTCGGCTGCGGCTTCGTCGAGGTTTCCTGCAGCGATGGCGGCGTTCACTTTTTGTGCGGCGACGCCGACGCTGAGGTCGGTGCGGTTGCGGCGGTTTTGGGTGACGATGGTTTGCTCGACTTTGTTTGCGGAGGACTGGTCGCCGGCCTCGCGGTGGAGATGCGCGATGGCGGTTTGGTGGCGGACTTTCAAATCGGGGCTCGAGCCGATGCGGCGAATGGCGTCCTCGTGAAATTTTCTGCGATCCTCCGGCGGCGCGTTGATCCGGGCGAGGAATTCGCCTCGCCGTTGCCAGGCGTCGGGATTTTGCGGGCAGGTCTGGATGGCGCTGGCAAAGGCCGCGTCGGCACCGGCGGAATCGCCTTTTTTTTCAAGGATCGAGGCCATGGCAAGGTCGTTCATCGAGGCGGTGAATTCGGGTTTGTCGCGGAAACGCGCGGCAAGAAGTTGGAGCTGGTGGTCGCTGATGGGTTGCCAAGTCTGGGGATCGAGGGCTTGGCCGACGGCGTAGTTTTGTTGCGAGTAGCGGCCGACATCGAGTTCCCATTTGTCGTCGCGCTTCATGAAGCCGAACCACGCGTGGCCGCCGTCCTTGCCCTGACCGGTGAAAAACAGGGTTGGCAGCCCGTGGGCCTTTCCGGCGATCATCGCATAGTAGGCCTGATCCACACAAATGCCGCCCGCGCGCCGGATGTTCTCCAGCGTGTAGGGCGAGGAATTCCAGAAGAAGCGTTTGGATTTGACCCGCTCCGGACGGTGGATGATCTCTGAAAAGGCGCGGTCGAAGTTTGAGCGGTTGAGACGGACATTTTTCCGTGCCCACTCGAGTTCGGAGTCCGAGACAAATGCGTCGATGATGAATTTGATCTGGTCGGGCGAGAGCTTGCGGAGGTCGAGTTCCAGTCGGTGGGAATCATTCGCCGCGGCCCAGCGCGCGAACTGTGCGGCAATGGGAGGAATTTCCTTGGGAACGAGCGAGGGGGTGACTTGGATGTGTGGCCAGAAGTCGGGTAGCGCCGCGTCGTTCACCACGGCGAGTGCGATGGCGAGGTTTTGGTATTCGCGCCACTTGGCCGGGTGCGCCTCGCGAATCTCTCGCAGGTTTTTCAAAACAAGCGGTGCGTAGTCGCGCTCCGTGAGCGTCGAAAACAAGGCCGATGACAGGGAGGGATCGGAGAGAATGTCGTTTGCGAGGCTCCTCCCGGCGACCTCGGAGAGAGTCCCTTCGGCAAGTGTGGATGCGGGCGGCAGTGCGGCCTTTATGAGCTGGGAGCGGATTTGATGGTGGGCGGCCATGGATGCCGCCTCGGATTCTGCAAGCGGCTCCAAGGCGTCTGGTGCGGCTTGGCCAGGGGGGAGGAAAAAGAACTTGTCCGTGCTGCGTTCCCGGAAGAAGTGGCGACGGACTAAGGCGGCAGTGTCCGACTCGCTTGGCCGTGCCAAAAGTTCGCAGGCTTTGTAAAAGTTCAGCCAAGCCGCGAAGGCGGGATTTCCCGAGAGTCCGGGTCGACCGCGCTGGCCTGGGGCATAAGCGGCGGCGAGTGCTTCAGAAATTTTCGAGGCGGCGTGGGAATAGCCTTCGGAGGTGAGAGATTCGATTTCCTGGGGAGTCGGGGGCTTCGAGACATCCTGTGCCTGACTGGAAAGTGTGCCGGGTATTGGAACCGCCAAAAGAAAAGTCAGGAGAAGCCGCTTCACGAAGCCAATCAAACTTGATCCAGCCCATGCGGCAAGCGTTTCAGTGTTGGATACAGATTGCCCGGGGAGTGCTCGCTGTTCTGGCGGATACACGCGGGAAGCGAGGATTGCAAGGCGTGCTGGAGGAGGGAATCCAGCCAAAATTCGCCGAGTTCGAGGCGGGCGAATTGCTTGAAAGCCGCCGCCGTGCCGGGTGCGGATCGATATTCCCAAATGTTCCACAATATATCTTGCACTCCATTGGTGAGGCCTATTAGCTGGCGTCCCATTTCATGAACACATTCCGCACAGAATCCGATAGCTTGGGGGACGTAGAGGTTCCCGCCGACAAACTTTGGGGTGCGCAGACGCAGCGCTCATTGGAACATTTCAGTATCGGAGCCGATCTGATTCCGCGTGAGATGATCGCCTCCTATGCGACCCTCAAAAAAGCCGCCGCTATCGCAAACCACGCGGATGGCCGCCTCGGCGACCAACAGTTTCAACTTATCTTGCAGACCTGCGATGAAATTCTCGCCGGCCAACACGCAGACATGTTTCCGCTTCATGTTTGGATGACCGGAAGCGGCACCCAGTTCAATATGAATGTCAATGAGGTGATCTCGAACCGCTGCTGCCAGATCGCCGGCACTCCGCTCGGGAGCAAGGCTCCTGTGCACCCGAATGATCACGTGAACATGGCGCAGTCCTCGAACGATTCCTTCCCTTCGGCCATGTATATCGCCGCCGCTGTGAATGTGAAAAACCGCCTTGTGCCAGCAGTGACCACTTTGCGCGATGGCATCAGCGCGAAAGCCGAAGAGTGGAAGGAAATCATCAAAATCGGCCGCACGCACATGCAGGATGCCACCCCACTCACACTCGGGCAGGAGTGGTCAGGCTATGCCGCGGCCCTCACCGACGGCTTGGAGCGCATCGAGGATTCCCTGAAAGGCGTTTACCGTCTGGCGCTGGGAGGAACAGCCGTCGGCACTGGTATCAACTCAGCTCCTGGCTTCGCCGAGGCCTCTGCGGCGCAGATCGCCAAGCTCACCGGGTTGCCTTTTATTACCGCCCCCAACAAATTCTGTGTCCAAGGTGCGCACGACGCCCTCGTTCAACTTTCCGGCACGCTTCGCACGCTTGCCGTGTCACTCTATAAAATCGGCAACGACATCCGTATCATGTCCTGCGGGCCGCGCGCGGGATTCGCGGAATTGATCATTCCCGCGAACGAGCCCGGTTCCTCAATCATGCCGGGCAAAGTCAATCCCACCCAGGCCGAAGCGCTCACAATGCTCTCCGCCCAGGTCATGGCCAACGATGTGGCTGTGGGCTTCGGAGGCGCGGGCGGCTACCTCGAGATGAATGTCTACAAGCCACTCATCATTTTCAACATCACGCACTCGATCACCTTGCTGACCGATGGCTGCACGAACTTCAATAAATTCCTCATCGCGGGAACGAAGCCCAACCTCAAGCAGATTGCCGGCTATGTGGAGCGCTCGCTCATGCTCGTCACGGCGCTCTCACCGGTGATCGGCTACGACAAGGCCTCTCAGATCGCCCACCATGCGATGGATAACGATCTCACGCTCCGCGAAGCCGCGCTCCAACTCGGCTTCGTGAGCGCCGAGGAATTCGACCGCATCGTCGATCCTAAGAAAATGGTGTCCCCCTACGTGGCCGCCAACTGAATTCTCCAACAAACCCAAATCCAATGAACACACCCGTAAACACCAAGCGCGGCGCCGATTTGCTGCACGACCCCGCCCTGAACAAATCCACCGCCTTCACCGAAGACGAGCGCCAAGCCCTTGGCCTCGTCGGCCTCGTTCCCGATAAGACCGAAACCGAGGATCTGCAACTCCAGCGCGTGCTTTTGCAGCTCAGCCACAAGACTTCGGACATGGACCGCTACGTCTATCTCGTCAACCTCCTCGACCACGACGAGACGCTTTTCTACCGCACGCTCATGTCGGACCCCGCCCGTTTCCTGCCGATTGTCTATGATCCCACAATCGGTGATGCGTGTCTCAAGTTCGGTCATATTTTCCGCGGTCCTCGCGGCATGTATCTCTCGATCAAACGCCGTGGCCATGTGAAGGAAATCCTCCGCAACTGGCCGCAGAAAGATGTCCGCTTCATTTGTGTGACTGATGGCGGACGCATTCTCGGCCTCGGCGACCTCGGCGCGAACGGCATGGGCATCCCGATCGGCAAACTCCAACTCTACACCGCCGCCGCCGCCGTGCCCCCGCAAATCCTCATGCCGATGTATCTCGATGCGGGAACAAACAATGAGCAATACCTCGCCGACCCCCTCTATCTTGGCCTCCGCGAGCGCCGTCCGGCCACCGCAGACCTCTTTTCCTTCGTTGATGAATTCATGGAAGCCGTGCAGGAGGTTTTCCCGAAATGCTGCGTCCATTTCGAGGACTGGACCGGCGTGGACGCGATGCATCTGCTCAAGCGCTACCGCGACAAATATTGCATCTACAACGACGATGTCCAAGGCACAGCAGGTATCACGCTCGCTGGCATGATCAATGCCACCAAACTCAAGGGCACCCAGCTCAAGGATGAAAAATACCTCTTCCTCGGCGCGGGTTCCGCCGGCATCGGCTTGGCGAATCTTCTGTGTTCCGCGCTCGTGGATCAAGGCATGACGCTCGCGGACGCCCAAGCCCGCGTGCACATGTTCGATGTCAACGGACTCCTTGAGCCCAGCCGCACCGACTTGGTTGACTTCCAGCTGCCCTACGCGCACCCACACGCCCCGACCCGGGACTTTGTGGCTGCGATCGAAAGTATCAAACCGACAACCATCATCGGTGTCAGCACAATTGGCGGAGCGTTCACCCAACCCGTTATCGAGGCCATGACGCGCCTCAACGAGCGTCCGGTTATTCTGCCGCTCTCGAATCCCACGAGCTGTGCTGAGTGCACACCCGAGCAGGCCTACACCTGGTCTGGCGGCAAGGCGATCTATGCGGCGGGCGTGCCATTTGCTCCCGTGCATATCAACGGCAAGACATACCTCTCCGGTCAGGCGAACAACTTCTACATCTTCCCCGCAGTCGCCATGGCTATCTACGCGACCCAGGCAAAGCGTGTGTCCGACGAGATGTTCATCGAAGCGGCGAAGGCAGTGGCGGATCAAGTGTCGCCGGAACTGCTCGCGCAGGGTCTCCTCTACCCGCTGCAGGCAAACATCCTCGAGACCGAAATCAAGACGGCAGCCCGGGTGGCCAAGCTTGTCTTCGATAGCGGCCTCGCGACGGTCGAGCGTCCCGCCGACATGGAAGCGTTGATTCGCCAGCATGTTTACACCCCGACCTATCAGAAGTTGGTTTAAGGCCAGCAACGCCCGCATTCAAAAAGTCCCGGGGAGCGCGCCCGCCTCGGGCGCATCGACTCGCGCCTCGCGGGTCGAAATCGAAAAAAATGCGGCCGCAGGCCGGTGGAGTTTTTCCAAGTTGGGCGCGGGGGCGCACCCAACAGCACCCGGGGGCGGGCGCGCTCCCCGGGACCGGTGGTGCCTGGCGCTTCTTGCGGCCAAATCCGTCATCTGCTTTCAGCTCCCCGCCTCGCGGGCGATGGGAAGGGGGCACAGGCGTCCCGCCTGTGTGGGCACTGATGTGGCAGTCCAAAAGAGTGCGCAGATTGTGAAAGGCATGCCAGTGCCGACACGGCCGGGATGGCCATGCCCCCTTCCTTCGTGCGCTCCTCGATGCCGGTTTTTCCGTGCGTTTCTTGTTGCGATCCTGACCCTCTGCACTGCCGCGTTTGCCGAGGAAACTCCCGACTTCCAGGAAAACTATCTCCTAGGAGACTGGGCAGGTTTTCGCACCTCCCTCTGGGAACGCGGCATCTCCCCCGAATTCCTCCTGATCACCGACCCCTACGGTAATCCCTACGGTGGCCTTTCGCAGGGATTCACGGACTACAGCATGTTCTGTGCGGATTTGAAGCTCGACACGGAAAAGCTCATCAATCTTCCCGGTGGGGAGTTTCACATTGGTTTTGCGGTGAACTTCGGCACGCAGCTCTCACAGCGTTACGTTGGGAATGTCTTCCCCATCCAATCCTCGGATGTCGCCCCGCCCGGTCCGCGGCTCACGAACCTCAGCTACACGCAATCGCTCTTCGACGACAAACTTTCGCTCCGCGCCGGCCGCCTCGCGATCGATAGCCTCTACGGCGAAGAATTTGCTGCCTCTGAGTATTTCCGAGCGATGACCTCCGTCGCCTTCAACGCCATCCCCTTCGCCATTTTCTACAACTCCCCCGGTGCCTTCGGCTATCCCGCCACCACCTGGGGCGCCCGCGCCAAATTCGCGCCCGTTGAGGAATTCTACGGCATGGCCGGCATCTACAACGGCGACCCCGATGTCGGCCTCGCCAACCGCTACGGCGTGGATTTCACCTTCAACGGCCCGCCCTTCGGCATCGCCGAAATCGGCTGGAAACGCAATCAAGGCAAAACCGACACCGGCCTGCCAGGCAATCTCAAACTCGGCGGATTTGTGCTCGGCGGCACCACGCAAAAATTCGACTCCGACTCCACCGCCGGCGGCCGCTACGGTCTCTACCTCGTCGCCGACCAAGCCCTCCTGCGCTTCGGAGACAGCGCCTCGAAACGCCACCTTGGTGTCTTTGGCAGCTTCGTCCTGGCGCCCGACGAATCCGTGAGCCCGATGCCATATTATTTCAGCGCTGGTTTGGTGGCCTATGGGCCGCTTGATATTCGACCCAAAGACTTCGTCGCTCTCGGCCTTGCCTACGGCGCCTACAGCGACCAACTCCGTCCCGCTAAACTCTACGAGGCAACGCTCGAAATTTCCTACGGCATTCAGGTTCTCCCCGGTCTGATCATCCAGCCTGGTGCGCAAGTATTGATCAATCCGGGAGGCAGCCCATCGACTCCCAGCGCCCTCGCACTCGGTCTGAATGCCGTGGTGAGTTTTTGAACCTTGATATGGAAAGTCGTTGAGGAAGCCAAGACCGTCGGTCTGTGCGACGGCTTCGGATCAGGATTTGCCTGGCTGTGTGCATGAGCTTTCGTTTTCAAGGCAGGTCTGAGATTCAATTTTCTTCGTAAAAAATGATCCGTTGACAGGAGGGTGATTCAGAATGACGTTTCGGGCCTTATGATAAAAACAATACTACTTGCCACCGTCATCGCCACTGCATCAATCTCCTCGTCCCAAGCTCATTGTGGATCTTGCGACCACAAGGATGCGAAAAAAGACAAGACTGAGAAAAAAGAAGGCGCAACTGACGACAAGACGGATAAAGGCGTAGCAAAGCCCGAAGACAAAAAGTAACTCATAGTTGGGCTCACGCCTGATTCAGCAAAAACGCGAGCGTCACATCCGCTCGCGTTTTTTGTTGTTACCCTATCGTGATGAAGTGGTGTGTCAGGCTATGGCGAGGCGCTTCGTCAAGAGTTGCTCGAGGTGTGCCCGCAGGGTTTCGTTTTCGAGGCGGGCCAGGAGGTTATTGAAGAAGCCATTGACGATAAGGCGGCGGGCCTTGTCGCGGGTGATTCCCCGGGCCTGCATGTAGAAGAGTTCGTCTTGGCTTACGGGGCCGTTGGTGGCTCCGTGGCTGCAGCGGACTTCGTCGTTCAGGATTTCGAGGCCTGGCATGGAGTTGGGGTCGGCGTCGTCGCTGAGGATGAGGTTTTTGACTTTTTGGTAGGCGTCCGTTCCCTTGGCACCGGGTTCGACTTTGATGAGTCCGGCGAAGATCGTGCGGGATTTGTCGTCGAGGGCGTTTAGGTAAAGGAGGTCGCTGGTGGCGTGCGGAGCGACATGATCCTGCAGGGTGCGCTGGTCGATCTCGCGGGTTCCTTCGACGGGATTGATGGAATACATCTCGCTGCGCGATCCCTCGCCGACCAGACGGCTGAGGCTTTCGCCGCGCACAAAGCCACCGCCGAAATTGGCAATGAGTGCGGTGCAGGTCGCGTTGCTGTCCACCGAAGTGGAATTCAGGTGGAAGGCGGTCGTCTCTCGTGACCAATCCTGCACTGAGACATAGGTGAGTTTGGCTCCGGCGGCGAGGTGGAGGTCGTTGACGCCGCAGGCGAGGGATGCGTGTTTGTCGGCGGACTTGAAGTAATCCATCACCGTCACGCTGCTGTTCTCGCCGCAGACGATCAGCGTGTGAGGGAAGACGGATGCGTTGGCGCCTTCGACCCATTGGAAAATCTCGATGGGAAGTTGAACGCTTGTGTTGGCTGGCACGAAGAGAAAAGCACCGCCTGCGAGACGAGCCTTGTGGAGTGCGGCGTATTTGCGGGAACCGAGTTCCACGGGCTGCGCCATGAAGTATTTTTTGAAGAGGTCGGCGTGCTTGGAGGCGGCGGTCTCGAGTGTCTCAAAAATGACGCCCTCCGGTAGCGACGATTCGCGATGAAGGAGAGTGTTGTTGCCAAGGACTAGCTTTGCGGCCGACTCGGCGAGTCCGGTGGAGGCGTTGATGAGGCGGCCTTCGCTGGCGACGGGTTGGGCTTCGACGAACGCGGAGAGGTCGAGGGGCTTGAGGTTGGCGAACCTCCAGGATTCGTCTTTGCGGGACGGGGTGGGGGAGTCCTCGTATTCCGCCAAGGCGGTTGATTGCTCCGCGACAAACCAAGCGGGCCATGCGGATGTCGACGCAGCGGTATTTTCCATAAGTGTGGTGCTCATTTTCGACTTTACTCCGCTCAACCGACTGAGCCTTCCATTTCCAGGTCGATGAGGCGCTTGAGTTCGACCGAATATTCCATCGGGAATTGTTGCACGAGGTCATTAACGAATCCATTCACCGCAAGGCTCATTGCCGCTGCCTTGGAGATACCGCGCTGCTGCATGTAGAAGATTTGCTCAGCGCTGATCTTGCTCACCGAGGCTTCGTGTTGGCAGGCGTTTTCCTTTCCGCGAACGGTGATGGCCGGGTAGGTGTCCGTGCGGCTCTCGGTATTGATGAGAAGGGCATCGCACTCGGTATTATTCTTACAGCCTTTCAGATGGCGGCCGATCTGCACAAGGCCGCGGTAGGTTGAGCGTCCCGAGCCGAGGCTGATGCTCTTGGAGACAATGTTGCTCGTGGTTTCATCCGCGGCGTGCACCATTTTCGCGCCGGTGTCTTGGTGCTGTCCATCACCGGCGAGCGCGATAGAGATGACCTCTCCACGGGCTTTGCGGCCTTTCATGATCACTCCTGGATATTTCATCGTGAGGCGGGATCCGATATTGCAATCGATCCACTTGATCTCGGCCTCCTCGTGGGCGAGGCCGCGTTTGGTCACGAGGTTGAAAACATTCGCCGACCAGTTTTGGACCGTGATGTATTGGATTTTAGCTCCTTTGAGGGCGACGAGTTCCACGACGGCGCTGTGGAGTGTGGAGGTCTCAAATTTCGGCGCGGTGCAGCCCTCCATATACATGACCTCGCTGCCTTCGTCGGCGATGATGAGTGTGCGTTCAAACTGGCCGAAGTTCTCGGCGTTGATGCGGAAGTAGGCCTGGAGTGGGTGCTTCACTTTGACTCCTGGCGGGATGTAGATGAACGATCCGCCGGAGAAAACGGCGCTGTTGAGCGCGGAGAATTTGTTGTCTCCCGTCGGGATGACTTTTCCGAACCACTTCTTGAAAATCTCGGGGTGCTTCTGAAGTCCTTCGGTGGAACCGACAAAAATGACGCCTTGCTCGCCGACGGCAGCCTTGATGTTTGAGTAGGCGGCCTCGCTGTCGAACTGGGCCTCCACGCCAGCAAGGAATTTCCGTTCCTGCTCGGGAATGCCGAGCCGCTCGAAGGTGCGCTTCACATCCTCCGGCACATCGTCCCACGAACGCTTGGGTTGGGTTCCCTGCGAAAGGTAGTAGCGGATGTTTTCAAAAATGATGTTGTCCAGGTCATGGCTGGCCCAGTTTGTCGGCATCGGCATGGAATTGAACTTACGAAGCGCTTCCTTGCGGAACGCCCGAATCCAGTCGGGGTCTTTCTTGACATCGCAGATGTAGTCGATGGTTTTTTCCGAGAGGCCAATACCTGCGTCGAATTCGTAGTCCACATCATAGTGGAAGTCGCCGACCGAGCGGTCGATGTTGAGATTTGGTTTGGTTTCCATGGTTGTTTCCTCCGGATAAGATCAGGCTTTTTGCAAAATTTCCTTTTCGACCCAGTCGTAGCCCTCGGCTTCAAGTTTGTGGGCGAGTGTCTTGTCGCCACTCATGACGACGCGGCCGTCCACCATCACATGCACAACATCCGGCACGATGTAGTCGAGGAGGCGCTGGTAGTGGGTGATGACGAGGAGTCCGCGCTCTGGGCTGCGCATGGCGTTCACGCCCTCGGAGACAATGCGCAGGGCGTCGATATCGAGTCCGCTGTCCGTCTCGTCAAGCACGGCATAGACGGGATTGAGCATCGCCATTTGAAGAATCTCGCAGCGCTTCTTCTCTCCGCCGGAGAAGCCCTCGTTGACCGCGCGCGATGTGAATTTGCGGTCGATCTTAAGAAGGTCCATTTTCTCGTAGAGGTGGTGGTAATACTCCACGGCGTCGAGTTCCTCGCCCTCGGGCAAGCGTGCCTGCAGTGCGGCGCGGATAAAGTTCGCAATCGTCACTCCCGGGACTTCCATCGGATATTGGAAAGCGACAAAAAGCCCGGCGCGAGAGCGCTGGTCGGGCTCCTCCATTTCAAAAAGATTGAGCCCATCGAGGGTCACCGAACCTCCTGTGACTTCGTAGTCGGGGTGGCCTGCCATCACTTTCGCGAGGGTCGATTTGCCGGAGCCGTTTTTGCCCATGATGGCGTGGACTTCGCCCTTTGGGACTTCCAGATTGAGACCTTTGAGAATTTCGCGGTCAACGATTTTTGCGTGCAGGTTTTCGATTTTAAGGCTCATGTTTTGTTTTGCGGAGTGGTTTTGCAGGCCGGGCAGGTGCCGCGGAGAGTGATTTCGGAATGGTTGATGTTGAAGCCCGAGGGGACTTTGAAAAAACGGGTCAGCGAGCCTCCTTTGGCGACTGGGATGTCGGAAACGATACCGCAGGATTCGCAAACGAAGTGCCCGTGATCGGACAGGTTGGGGCAGTAACGGGTGGCCTCTCGTTCGACATTGACCTGTTTGGCGAGGCCGCATTCCACAAGGGTCTCGAGGCAGTTGTAAACCGTGGCCAGGGAAATGGCAGGAATGCGTTGCTTGGCTCTTATGAAAACTTCGGTGGCCGTCGGGTGGTCACGGTCCGCGAGCAGCACATTATAAACTTCGCGCCGCTGCGGGGTGAGGCGATGGCCGTTATGGCTGATCGTTTCTTCGTAGGCGGGTTGAATGGATTTTTTCGTGCTCATGCAAGCACGAATAATCTACCCGCTGGCAAAAGCTGATCAAGAACTATTCTAAATAAGCGCGATCTGATTGATCGGATGTTTAAGCGGCATCTTTTTCCTGCTTGCGGCGGATGACAGGAGCTTTCTTGCCCTCTACGACTGCGCGATTGATTGTGACCTCGGAGATGTCCTCCCTGCTTGGGCTTTCAAACATGACATCGAGCATGATGCGTTCGATCATGGAGCGCAGGGCGCGAGCACCTGTGCCTTTACGAATGGCCTCTGCGGCGAGTGCGCGAAGGCCGTCCTTGGTCATGTTGAGCGTGACGCCATCCATGCCGAGAAGCTTGGCGTATTGCTTGGACATCGCGTTCTTCGGCTCGGTGAGGACCGATACCAACTGCTCTTCGTTGAGTTCCTCGAGTGTGGCAACTACGGGAAGGCGTCCGATGAACTCCGGAATGAGGCCAAAGCTGATGAGATCCTCCGGCTCGACTAATTTGAGGGTTTCGGCGCGGTTGGATTCGTTTGTGGCCGCCGCAATCGGGGCGTTGAAACCCATGGTGCGGGCTCCGAGTCTGCGCTGGATAATTTTATCGAGTCCCACGAAGGCGCCTCCGCAGATGAAAAGAATCTTCTCGGTGTTGATCTGAATGTATTCCTGTTGGGGATGCTTGCGGCCGCCTTGAGGTGGGACATTGCAGACGGCAGCTTCGAGAATTTTCAGAAGGGCCTGTTGAACGCCTTCGCCCGAGACATCGCGGGTGATACTTACATTGTCGGTTTTGCGTCCGATTTTATCAATCTCGTCGATGTAGATGATCCCCATCTCGCAGCGCTTCACATCGAAGTCGGCGCTTTGCAAGAGTCGCAGAATGATGTTTTCCACATCTTCTCCTACATAACCGGCCTCGGTGATAGAGGTGGCGTCGGCTATGGCAAATGGCACATCGAGCACTTTGGCCAGGGTGCGGGCGAGAAGAGTTTTACCGGATCCCGTGGGGCCGAGGAGGAGGATGTTGCTCTTTTCGATTTCCACATCGTTCAGGTGGTCCAGTTCCACCAAGGCGGCCGATCCTTGGTTCAGGCGTTTGTAGTGGTTGTGAACGGCTACCGCGAGAACCTTCTTGGCGGTGTCTTGCCCGATGACATGCTGATCGAGAAGTTTTTTTATCTCGGCAGGCTTGGGAACGCGGAGGGATGGCTTGTTTTTTCGAGAGTCATCTTTTAACTCTTTCTCAAGAATGCCTTTGCATATTGTAATGCAGCTGTCGCAGATATAGACACCCGGACCGGCGATGAGTTTGCGGACTTCGGCTTGGCTCTTTCCGCAGAAAGAACACATGGTGAGGTTGTTCGGGCGAGCCATTGAAGGTGGGGCCTACTCCGCGGCTTTTACCGTTTCTACAATATCTTTGATGTCCTTACGGGACTTGACGACTTCGTCCACAAGACCGTAGGCCTTGGCCTCATCGGCGGTCATGTAGTTGTCGCGATCGGCATCGCGCTCGATCTGCTCGACGGTCTGGCCTGTGTGGTGAGCGAGAAGGCGGTTGAGGCGCTTTTTTAGCTTGAACATGAACTCGACTTGGCGCTCGACGTCGCTGGCTTGGCCCTTGGCACCGCCGGAGACTTGGTGGATCATGATGTCCGAGTTCGGGAGCGCGTAGCGTTTGCCCTTGGTTCCCGCGCAGAGTAAAACGGCGCCCATGCTGGCAGCGAGGCCCATGCAGTAGGTGTTCACATCGCAGGTCACGAATTGCATCGTGTCGTAGATCGCGAGTCCAGCAGTCACGGAACCACCTGGCGAGTTGACATAGATGTTGATGTCTTTTTTCGCGTCTTCCATTTGCAGGAAAAGAAGTTGAGCGATCACAAGATTCGCCACAGTGTCATCAATCGGAGTTCCGATGAAGATGATGCGATCCTTGAGGAGGCGTGAGTAGATATCATAGCTGCGTTCTCCGCGGCCAGTTTGTTCGACGACGATTGGGACTAACATAGTATATAAAATCAGATTTAGACCGCTTGCGAGGCGGCAGGTTGGGTCACGGTAGCACCAGAGGCGAGCAAATCAAGGGCCTTGGTGATGCGAATCTGGTCGCGCAGGCGGTTGATACCGCCGCCGCGGGCGAGTTCACCGGCGAGCTTTTTCACAGGTGTCTGTTGGCGTTCCGCCATTTCGAGAACAGCTTTGTAAACCTCAGCATCGGTCTCTTCGATCTTTTCTTCATCGGCGATGCGGGCGAGGAGGAAGTTCGAGCGCACGCGGTTGCTTGCGGTTTGGGAGGCATTTTGGATGATCTCTTGCGTATGGGCTTTGATTTCCTCGTCGGAAATGCCCCGGGCCTGAGAGTTACCAACAATATCCTTGAGGATGTGGTTAGTTTCGCTTTCGACAAGACGCTCGGGAAGTTCGCAGGTAAAAAGGCTGAGTAGTTTTGTTACCACAGCGTTCCTTTTTGCCATTTCAAATTGATACGCGGCGTTCTCTTCTTGACGCTCGCGGATTTTCTTGCGGAGTCCCTCGAGTGTCTGACCGGGTTCGATCTTGGCTGCGAGTTCGTCATCCAACGGGGCGGGCGTGCGGGTGTTGATCGCGTGGAGGGTGACAGCGTAGGTCACTTGGCGGTTGCGGAGTTCCTCAACAGGAAAGCTCTCTGGCACTTCAAGTGCAAAGGTGCGCTCCTGTGCGATCTCCATCCCCTCGATGGCTTTTGCGAAGCCCGGAATCAAAGTTCCCTCGTCCATTAAAACCCATGCGTTGCGGCGCCCTTGTATTTGTGCAGGAGCTTTGGGGGCGATTTGGGAGATGGGTTCGCCTTCGACGGTGCCCTCGTAGGTGACAACGGCGTAGTCGCCCATGGCGAGGGGACGGTCGGTAACAGGATCAAATTTCGAGTGGGGATCGCGAAGATATTCCAGAAGGGCTTCAACATCCTTATCAGTAACGGTTTTTTTCTCCACTTCGACCGTGATATTTTTGTAGTCCGGCAGCTCGAATTCAGGGTTCTGAACGATTTTCGCCAGAATTTTCATCGTCTTGTCTGCGGCAATTTCCACTTTCTCGACCTCCTCGACGGCATGGATTTTGAGGTTGTGGGTTTTCACGGCTTCGCGGATGGCCTCGCCGACAAGTTTGGTTTTTACCTCTTCCTCGATGTCTTTGGCATAGCGCGTGGCGATGAGAGATGCGGGGGCTTTTCCAGGGCGATAGCCGGGCAGGCGGGCCTTTTTTTGAAATTCCGTGGCAATAGTGTTCCATTCTGCGCTGACACGGTCTGACGGGAGATCGATTTCCAAGACCACGACACAATTTTTTTGATAATCCAGAGCGACATTCATGATGAGCCCGCCAGCAAAGCAGAATCTTGTGGGTGGGGCAATCGATGTGTAAGAAAAAATGCGCGGGAAACCCGCCTCGCTTATGATCCCGAGTGAGCATAGGCTCCGCCTGCGATGACCTCGAACAGCAAGCTTGATTTTTCAAACGCCGATTGGCGTTTTGACAACACCTACGCAAGGCTACCTTCCCATTTTTACTCGCAAGTGCAGCCGACCAAAGTGCGCGCGCCCGCCTTGTTGGTTTTTAACAGTGCTCTTGCAGAGTCCATGGGGCTCGATGCGCGATGCCTCGAGTCGGAGGTGGGGGCGGCGATTTTTTCAGGAAACGCCATTCCTGCCGGAGCCGAGCCGATCGCCCAGGCTTATGCGGGGCATCAGTTCGGCCATTTCAACATGCTCGGCGATGGACGCGCCATCTTGCTGGGCGAACACCTCGGCCCGGACGGTGCACGCTGGGATGTCCAACTCAAGGGAGCTGGCCGCACAGCCTATTCACGCCGTGGGGACGGGCGCGCCGCGTTGGGGCCCATGCTCAGGGAATACATCATCAGCGAGGCCATGCAGGCTTTGGGCATTCCCACCACGAGGAGCCTGGCGGTCGTTGGCACGGGTGAAACAGTTCATCGAGAGGAGGAGTTGCCCGGAGCCGTGCTCGTGCGCATTGCGGCGAGTCATATCCGGGTGGGCACCTTTGAATATGCGGCCATGAATGGGGAGCTCGATTCCCTGCGGGCCCTTGCGGAATACACGATCCAGCGGCATTACCCTGCTGTTGTGGCTTCGCCGAATCCTTTCCGCGCGCTGCTTGAAGCTGTGATCGAACGCCAAGCCTCGCTCGTCGCGAAGTGGATGCTTGTGGGGTTTATCCACGGCGTCATGAACACCGACAACATGGCCCTCTCGGGGGAGTCGATCGACTACGGCCCTTGCGCCTTCATGGATGTCTATGATCCAGCTACGGTGTTCAGCTCGATCGATCGCAACGGGCGCTACGCCTATGCAAACCAGCCTGGCATCGCCCACTGGAATCTCGCACGCCTGGCGGAGGCCCTCTTGCCACTTTTGGATTCGGATGAAAAGACTGGCATCGAAATCGCCGAGGAATCGCTCGGCATTTTTCCAAAATCCTTCCAGCGGCATTGGCTCTCCGGCATGCGGGCCAAACTCGGCCTCTTCAACGAGGAGGCGGACGACTTGTCGCTCATCGAATCGTTTCTCGCGGGTATGCATCGCCACCGAACCGATTACACGCAGACGCTTCGCGCATTGAATCCCGCACAGACACTCCCTGCGGATCCCGCATGGCATGCGGATTGGAAAGCTCGGCTCGCGAGGCAATCGCAGACTTTGGAAGAGGTGGGCGAACAGATGCGGAGCCACAATCCCGCCGTCATTCCCAGAAACCACAAAGTCGAGGAGGCGTTGGAGGCTGCGAGTTCGGAGGGCGACTTCGCTCCGCTGCACTGCTTGCTGGCCGCGCTGGCGAGTCCATATGAGGATGAATCCCAAAAGGACGGCTTTCGGGAGCCATCAGCGGATGGTTCGACCGGCTACCGGACTTTTTGCGGAACCTGACGGAACTCACTCGTCGCCGGCCGAAAGGGTGCGGCGGACGAGCAGGTCGATGATGTGGCGGTCAAAATCGGCGGCGATATTTTGGCCGGTGCTGGCGAAAAGAGGAACCAGACCGTCATCAAGAACAAACTCCCAGAGTTTTCCACAGCGAGGTATTTCATCCACATGGGTGAACACGACATGCGTGGCCCCAAGCGCTCCAGCCCTTGTGTAGGCCTCTTGGATGAGTTGTCGTTCGTAGGCCGCATTGACCACCAGCACGCGCGACTCGATGCCCAAATCGTCGAAGGTCTTCTGCAGATAGCGGATATTTTTTCCCGTAAGCACCATTCCCGGAATATCGAAATACAGGTTGGTATCGTCGCTGAGTTTCTTGAGTTCTCCACGGGTGCGCAGGAGTTGAACGCCGAGTGCCTCGCAGAACATCGCCAGACCTTCGCTGGAGTTGGGTTCGTCGGCCTCGAGCTTCATCACACTCGCCGACTGGCCATGTAAAAAAATATCCGATGCGAGTTGTTTGCAGAGCGCCGTGGTGGATCCCGAACCCGGGGAGCCGAAAAAGGCAACCCTGTTTGAGAGGGCCAGGCTGCGGCTTGGCGCACGGTCGCGCATGAGCATCGCAAAGTGTGAAATCGCTGTCTGAAGGGGTTGCTCGTTGAGGTGACGCGTCTCGGGGCGCTCGCCAAACTGGGCAAGGAACTCACCGGGAATTCCTGCCTTGGAAAGGATCGTCCAAAGGCGCCCACTCGGCAGGTTTTTGAACATCGCTCGCACCAGCGACTCGGGCACATAGTCGGCATCCTCGCGCCTTGGCTCCTGTGGTGAGCGTGTTTTCTTGGAACGCGTCACCTTCCGACGCAAGGGAGTCTCTGCAGGCGGTGCCTCATCATCCCCATCAGAGGCTTCCTGCGACTGCCCGTTAGAATCCTCCTCGGTGCGTGGTTGTGACTGGGGAGGCTCTGCGGGAATCTGGGCGATGATTTCCAGCTTGGGAGACTTAAGGAACCGGGCCAAGCCTTCGCCTTCGACTTGGCGCACGGAAATGACCTGTGCGGTTTCGCCGAGTTTTTCCCTAATGATCGATGCCGCCTCTTCGGCAGACCTGACGATAAATTTGTATTTCTGCCCGGGAGTGATGGAGACGTTTTGTTGAGCCATGGGCTTTGTAAAACTTATGCCGCCAAGCCTACACCCGCAAGCCTCTGGTGGTGGAAAAAACTGCCGATCGCAGAAAGGCGGATTTTTCCGCGAGAGGAAATTACCAGACGACCCAAGCGCTCTCCGCGTGTGCCGAGACTGAGCGGGCTGGCTTTTGGGCCGGCTTGTGGGCCTTATAGGCGGTGGCCAAGCGTGCGGGAGTCGGTGTCGCCTCGAAGCGGGGCGTGTTGCGGACTGTGTTCTTCAGGAGCAGTTGTTCGCTCTCGCGGCTTAATAGAAGCAACTTGAGAATTTTGCCCAGAACCCGTTTGCGAACTTCAGACGAGGCGGAGTGATCAGCACTTTTTACCGGACCCGCCATTCGTAAAGATTTCAGACCGTTTTCCAGTTTGGATAGAATCTGGCGTTTGCGATTCACAAGAATTTCCTGATCATTTCCATCTGCTCGAAGGTGGGAATTTTCTTCGTGCATGTAGAGATCGAGTTCATCACAGAGGTCGCTATATTGCTCCAGAGCGGCAAGGGTGTTCATTGTGATCCTCTCACAGCAAATGTTGTGCCAAGCACGAAAGGGATGTGCAGTTGGACTAATAGGCTCCGACCTGCAGCCAATCTGCCGATTTCGGACTGATGCCATCGAAGCCGTCGCTCACCATTCCGATAGGTCCACTTGATCCAACCGGGATGATAAAGCGCCCGTTCGGTGGTGCGGGAAAAGGCGACTTAGGGTCGGGTCGTGCGAAGGATTGTTTGCCAATAAGGATTGCCGCCAAGCGGTTGGCATTCTTGTCGCGCAACTCGACCATTAGTCCAGTGCCTGACGATCCAGAACCTGGCTCCAAGAGTTCGAAACTTGCGAACTGGGCGGGGGTGGCATTGATTTCCTCAGTTGGCTTGAGGTTCTGCACCCTTTGGACCAACTGGCCCACCGCAGAAATGTTTGCCTTTTTGAGAGCATCACCATCCACTACCCATGTTTCGCCAATTTTTGAAAGCATGACGGAATCCGTATTTGACTTGATAACGACTTCGGCCACCGAATGCAGGTCGAATGCAGGGACCCACTTCTTTTGAAGCACCTCTACGGCTGCGAGGATTTCTCTCCTCTCCTCGAGCTTTATCCAGACCCCGGTCCCGACAAGCGATGCCGATAGGATTAAGAGAAAGATTTTTAGCCTCATCGCAATGTGCGGAGTGTGTGAGCAGGAGGGTCTGCCGACAGACTATTTCTCGATGAGTTTGACATCGTCAAACTGTGCGATGCCCGAGCCTGGTGTCAGTTGCACCATAAAACGCAAAAACGCTCCTTGGGTTTCAGACACCTCAGCCAGTTCTTTGTTATCAAATTTGACGGTGAATTCCTTTTTCACCTCCACCCAGTTCGAACCTCCCGAAAAATTGAGCCCCTCAGCTTTATTCTCACTCACTTTGCTAAGATCACGTTTCACATCGCCGCGGTCGCCTTTGGAAATAATCTCACCAGTTCCCAACCTCTTGTGCACCCCGTAAACCAGATTGGCGCGCCCACTGTTGATTTGTGCTCCTTTAACTTTAAAGGACAGCACATAAGTCTTTCCAACTTTCAGTGGCTTGCTGACTGACTGTGAGAAAGTAAATATATTAGGGGCCTTGATGGCGCCCAGATCATCGTCGTCTTTCTTGGGAATAGTTGGCGGGGGCAGGTCCTTGTAATCAAGCTTGAGGTAGCCTGCTTCGAGATAGGCATCTCCTTCCGGCGGTTTCTGTGAGGAAGATCCCGCCGGTGCTGCAGGGTCGTTTTTGACGACAGTCAAGTAGCCCCCGTAGTTGCCGCGACCGTAGCCATAATCAACATCCCAGCCCGAGGGAAGGAGCAGTGGTTTTTCTTGGTCCTCCACCTTGACATCCACCGGGGCCTTAAACTTCGGCTCTGTGGCTGTGCCTCCATTGATCGCGAGCCCAACCCGCCCGCTGCGTTTTCCAAAGACCAGGTCAAAGAGGCCGTCTCCATTGAAGTCGGCCGTGGCGATAGTGCATCCTCCACCGGCACTCAGGAGGTTGGTCGCCTTGATGGCGTCCATCGGGTCCAGGGAAGCTCCTGGCAGTGGCGCAGTAGTATTCGGCGGAAGGGTTGGGGGGGCTCCATCTATGGTGATGAATGAATGGAAAGGAATGGGTTCGCCTGGCTTGAAGGGGCCTCCTTTCCCGAGGTAGACGGCTACCTTACCGCCGCGCTCGCTCACAAGCAGGTCGTTGTTTCCGTCCCCGTTGTAATCCACTACAGTCGGCGAGAGTTGTTCGAGTCCCATTCCATAGGCGAGCACGGAACGGTCGTCCGGCTCCACCGATGGGCGGCCAATGCCTTTTCCGGGGAAAATATGGATACTGTTGGCAGAGTAGGAACCCTCGCCGATGAGAAGATCCATCTTGTTATCCTTGTCCCAATCCACCCCGTAGGGAGCGAAAACATTTCCCCAGCGCTCGAATCCTTTTTGCAGGAGAGCTGATTCGAAGGTGGGCGGAGTGCGGAAATCCGGGCGCCCGCTGCCGCCGCTATTTTGGATGAGGAGCACATCGCCACCGTAGTTTCCTACAAGAAGATCGAGCCGCCCGCTGCGCGAAATGTCCGCGAGGTTGATTCTTTGGACTCCTCGCAACACATACAATGAATCCTCGGAGTAAACCGGCGGGGGGGTCACTCCAGGCTTTGTGGCTGCGGGCCGAGGGGTTGGCCTGGGGGGGGGCGTTGGCTTGGCTTCGCCTTTTGCCGCTTCAATTTCAGCCTGTGAGAGCTTTAAAAAAGAAGGGTTGAGAAGGAGGGAGGAAAACTCGGCGGGACCAAATTTAGGCTCTTGCTTCGTGCCGGTATTAAAGTGGACCCGGAGAAACCCTTGGCCGTCCATGATGGCAATATCGTTTAATCCATCACCGTTCAGGTCGCCCGCGCTCACAGAAATCGGCATGGTTTGTTGCCCAACTTTTCCGTCCGCACCCAGAACATTGGCGTCCATGGTGGGGGCCGTAATGACGCCCGAGCTGCTGATTCCGGCCCAGACATTCGCCGAGCGCATGGAGCGTTCGAAGCTGGGATTTTGTATCAAATTCGTAGTCTGTGCGGCAAGGAGTGCCGGGATGGAGAGAACCGCAATGAGGGATGCCGAAAAGAACAGAGGGCGCATTGGCAACATCTATAGTGTTCGACCGCGAAAAGTAAAGTCGGCCCAGTTGGTCTGAAAAAGAATTTTTGGCGTCAAGCGGTGATCGTTTCTACTCAGCGAATGCCGAGAAGTGCGATGGCATTCAAGGCTCCAGCGAAGAGGGCCGCGCCCAGGAAAATACAGATTGGCAGCGTCAGGACCCAAGCGAGGAGGATATTGCGCACGGTGGCCATCTGGAGGCCGGAGTTGTTGGCCGCCATCGTGCCGGCGATACCCGAGGACAGGACATGTGTGGTGCTGATGGGCAAACCAAAGTGGTCTGCGACCATAATGGTGCTCATGGCCACGGCCTCGGCGGATGCGCCTTGTGCATAGGTGAGGTGGTCCTTACCGATCTTTTCGCCCACGGTTTTCACGATGCGTTTGTAGCCGATCATGGTGCCGAGTCCGAGTGCGAGCGCGACTGCGTATTTCACCCAATCGGGAATGTAATTGGTGAGTTGGTCTGCATGGAGGGCCATGGATTGCTCGCTTTTCTTGATGGCAGGATCCATGTCCAGTTTGCCTGCCTTCTCGAGTTTCGCGATGGATTTTGAAATGAGATAGAGGTCGGTGCGCACATCGCCACGCTGGCTGGGGGGAAGGGCTTGGAATGTCTCAGCGGTTTTCAAGCGGGTGGAAATGTCGTCGCACGCTCCGGCGAGGGCGGCGATGACATCGGGACTCGGCGAGCCTTTGGGTTTGATGAAATCGGCGAGGATTTGATTGGCTTGGTCGCTCGAATACTTCTTCCCGGCCTGTGTTTCAAAAACCTTGGAGAGTGCGGCTGCCTCGGAGGCGATGCCCGCAACGGCAGCGTTGTCCGCAGACATTTTCAGCGCATAGGTTCCCGGCAGGATGCCCACCAGAATGAGAACAATGAGGCCCATGCCTTTCTGTCCATCGTTGGAACCGTGTGCAAAGCTCACTCCGGTGCAGGTGAGCATAAGAATTCCGCGAATCCAGAGTGGCGGCGCCTTTTCTCCGGTCGGAGCTTTGTAGAGTTCGGGATTTCGAACAAGGATTTTGAGCGTGATGAGAAGCAAGGCGGCAGCGGCGAAGCCGATGAGGGGCGAGATAATAAGCCCGAGCCCAACTTCCATCGCCTTCGCCCAATTGACACCTTCGCTGATCGAGTGGGATGGACCGATGAGTGCGTTTGCGAGGCCGACTCCGATAATCGATCCAATGAGGGTGTGTGAACTCGAGGCCGGAAGCCCGAGCCACCATGTGCCCAGATTCCAGACGATGGCTGAAAGCAGCAGCGAAAAAACCATCGCGAATCCGGCGGCGGAACCGACATTTAGAACCAGCTCTACTGGCAGGAGGGCGATGATGCCGAAGGCTACGGCGCCGGAGGATGTCAGCACGCCGATGAGATTCCAGATGCCCGACCAGACCACGGCGGGCGTGGGCTTGAGTGTGTGGGTGTAGATGACAGTCGCGACAGCATTGGCCGTGTCGTGAAAGCCGTTCACAAACTCAAATGCGAGGGCCATGCCTATGGCCAGCGCGAGGAAAAAATAGGTGAGGAATGTCGGGTCGGTGTAAGCAGTCGCTAAAGTGTCCATGGCGCCTCAACGCGTTATGTTGTCGTGGCGAATTACGCCAATTTCTCAGCGTGACAATTTCGTCAGAGAGTGCGGGCTTGGATTGGTCATCTTTTTACATCCTGTTCGGACAGCCTATGCCGAGGAGACCGAGACCATGGGAAAGCGTGCGAGCGGTCATGTCACTGAGGAGAAGACGGCTCGCACGGTTGGCGGGGGCGGCCTTGATGACCGGACATGCCTCGTAAAACGAGTGGTAGGTATTTGCCAACTCGTAAAGATAGTTCGCCAGAATGTTTGGACGCAATTCCTCAAGCATGACCGGGATGGTCTCGGCGTATTGGAGAAGTTTGAGGCCCAAAGCTCGTTCGGTTGGCTCGTTGAGTAGGATCGGAGCGGAGGCATTGGCGGGCTCTTCGGCTCGGCGGAAGATCGAGCGGATGCGGACATAGGCGTTTTGAAGGTAGGGGGCTGTGTTTCCTTCGAACGATAGAAGTTTATCCCACGAAAAAACATAATCCGTCAGACGGTTCTGGGATAGCTCGGCGTATTTCACCGCTCCGAGCCCAATGAGATGGGCGGTGGACTCCGCCTCGTCTGGCGAAAGTGCGTCGGCACGCGCGGCTATGACGCGGCGGGCGCGCTCGATGGCCTCGTGGAGGACCTCAGACAGACCCACATTCTCACCGGAACGGGTCTTCATGATCTTCCTGTCCTCGCCGAGTATGCTCCCGAATGCGATGTGCTTGAGATCGCACTCAACGCCCATCATTTTTGCCGCCGCGAAAATCTGCTGGAAATGGAGGGCCTGTGGGAATCCTACGACATACCAGATGGCCTCGGGATGCCAGTGCGCGATCCGGTAATCGATCGTGGCAAGGTCTGTTGTGGCATAGAGGAACCCTCCATCGCTTTTACGGATGATGGCAGGCTTGTCCTCCAAGGTGGGAATGCCAGGGAAGAAAATGCAGAGTGCGCCTTCGCTGGTGGTTGCGATTCCTTGCCTTTCGAGTGTGGCGCAGAGGGGTGCGAGTGCATCGTTGTAGGCGCTTTCGCCAAGGCGTTCGTCGAAGCGGATGTCGAGAAGGTCGTAGAGTTTCTGGAATTCCCGCCAAGAGAGTTCGACGGTCTCTTTCCAGATGGCGAGGTTCTCGGGATCGCCGGCCTGAAGTTTCACCAACTCCTCGCGAGCTGTGCGCTTGATGACCTCATCGGTTTCCTCCAAGCGGGTGACTTCCCGGTAAAGGCGCACGAGTTCGGTGATGGCATCCTTTCCAAGAGCCTCGCGGTCGAGGAAATGCTTCCACCCGTAGATGACCTTACCAAATTGTGTGCCCCAGTCGCCGATATGGTTGTCGGCGATGACCTCATGACCAAGAAATCTCGCGACACGCACCAGGCAATCGCCAAGAATCGTGCTGCGAATGTGGCCGACATGCATCGGCTTCGCCACATTGGGCGAGCTGAAATCCACAAGGATTTTTCGGGGGCGGGCGACGACATCCACACCCAGTCGGGAGTCTGCGGCAAGATGCGAGAGGGCTTCGGAGAGAAAGGAAGTCTCGAGTCGGAAGTTGATAAACCCCGCTCCGGCGATCTCTGGCTTCGCGGCCAAACCGGATACATCGATATGGCTGAGAATTTCGCCGGCCAACTCGCGCGGATTCGCCTTTTTTTCTTTAGCGAGGACCATGGCAGCATTGGCTTGGTAGTCGCCAAAGCGCGCGTCGCCGGCCTGTGAGACATCTGCGCGAGCGGCGTCATGGCCACTCGCGGCCAGCGCATCGCGTAGACGCGCCGCCAGAAGTTCACGCAGGGTGGGCATCAGACGCGTGCGGAACGGTTTTCAAAAACCTGAAGGATATCCTGCGGAGTTGGGGACTTTGTGAGTTCCTCGCGAACGGTTTTATCGTTAAGAAACTTGGCTATCGCAGCCAGTGTGCGCAGATGGGTCTGAAACTGATCTTTCGGAACGACAAAAAGAACAATGAAGTTGACAGGCTCTCCGTCGAGAGAATCAAAGGGGATGCCGGAAGTGGAGCGGCCGAAGGCGGCCACCACATCGGTCACCTTTGCAGAAGATGCGTGGGGAATCGCGATGCCGAAGCCGATTCCCGTGCTCATGGTTTCTTCGCGCTGGCGAATACTCTGGAGCACATCCTCAAGATCCGCCTTTTCGATTTTCCCTGCATCCACGAGGCAGTCGACCAGTTCCCGTATGGCTTCCCATCTTTCGGTGGAGGCCATTTCTGGGATGATTTGCGATTCGGATAATAAATTTGCCAAGGTCATTGTTTACAAGAAACGGAAATGTCCGTTGTTATTGTGCTCCAATTCATACGCTTGAATGCGTGCTGTGTGCAGATGCTTAACGATCTACCTCGCCGAATACTGGGTCAAGGGAACCAAGGATTGTTACCACATCGGAGACCATCGAACCTGGAAGCAGTTTGGAGAGGATACTGATGTTGCAGAACGAAGGAGAGCGGATTTTCATGCGGTAGGGGACTCCGCCACCCTTACTGTGGATGTAAAAGCCAAGCTCTCCCTTCGGGTTTTCCGCACCGAAGTAGACCTCTCCTGCTGGAGCGTCTATGCCTTCGGTGGAGACAATGAAGTGGTGGATGAGTTCTTCCATCTTCGTTAAGACAGCGACCTTATCGGGGAGGGTGCTCTTGGGATCGTGCCAGTTGATTGGTCCGGAGGGGAGTTTGTCGAGAGCCTGACGCAGGATGCTCACGCTTTGGTGAACTTCCTCGAGGCGCATAAGATAGCGGTCGTAGCTGTCGCCCACGGAACCGATAGGCACCTCGAAGTCGTATTTTTGGTAATCGATGTAGGGGTGTTTTTTTCTAAGATCATGGTCTACGCCGCAAGCGCGGAGATTTGGGCCCGAAAGGCCGAAGGCAATGGCGTCCTCTTTGCTGATCGTTCCCACATCCTTGCAGCGATCGACAAAAATGCGGTTTCTGGTGATGAGTTTGCAGGTTTCCTCGAAGGCAGGCGGGAATGAGACGAGGAAGTCCTTCAGCATCGAAATGAAAGCTGGAGGCAAATCTCGGATTTGACCCCCGACGCGGGTGAAACTGGTGGTGAAGCGTGCGCCAGAGAGTTGCTCCACGAGGTTGTAGATTTTCTCGCGCTCGGTGAAGGTGTAGAGAAAGACCGTCGTGGCACCAAGATCCATGCCGAGACAGCCGATGCCGAGCAGGTGCGAAGAAATGCGCGCCAATTCGCAGCAGATCACGCGAATGGCCTTGCCACGCGGTGGCAGCTCCCAGCCCATAAGTTTCTCGACGGCCAATGCGTAAGCCACATTGTTGGCAATAGGGGAAAGATAATCCAACCGGTCCGTGTAGGGGATGAACTGGTTGTATTGCATGTTTTCGGCGATCTTCTCATCGCCGCGATGCAAATACCCGATGTCTGGGGTAGCCTTGGTAACAATCTCGCCATCGAGTTCGAGAATCATGCGAAGAACTCCATGCGTCGATGGGTGCGAGGGCCCCATGTTGATCACGAGTTTCTCGCCAAGCATTTCTTCGGTTTCGTGCATAGCCTTCAAGCTGCGGGCCAATGCGTCGGGATGCTCGAGTGTGGTTGTCGCCATCTATTCTTCTATTGTTTGGTTTTCTAAGAAAACAGACCACCGACCTGCCGATGCGTTCTCCAGTGCCGCGAAGACTCTTTGTGTCTGGGAAAAAATGCAAGCGGCATATTTTACCGAAGGCTCTGGATTCGGCTTTTGCCTGTTGCGGCCTGCGAGGCATTTGAGTAAGCCCGCCTCAGATGGGATCGTTTCCGCGCTTGTTCCAGTTTGGGCTCTTGAATAGCTTCCGAGGATATGGACTCCTCTTCGCTGACAAATTTTGCACCCCATTTGCTCTCCCCCTTCGACCTTCGCGGCTTGCCTCTTCGCAACCGCGTAGTCATGGCTCCGCTCACGCGCGGTCGCTCTGGCCATGATCGGATTCCTAATGACTTGATGCTGGAATACTACACTCAACGCGCTTCGGCTGGACTCATCATCGCCGAGGCGACCACGATTTCCGAGCAGGGGTTCGGCTGGGTGGATTCACCCGGAATTATCAACGACGCCCAAGTGGCGGGGTGGGGGAAGATCACTGCGGCACTCCACACCCGTGGCACGCCCTTTTTTCTCCAGCTCTGGCATTGCGGGCGTGCCTCGCACAGTAGCTTTCACGCTGGACAGCCGGCGGTCTCGGCTTCGGCGGTCAAGATCAACGGGGACTACATCCACACCCCAGTCGGCAAGCAGCCCTATGAAACCCCTCGCGCTCTTGAGACGGAGGAAGTGTCTGCGGTGGTCGAGGATTACCGCAGGGCAGCCGAGCGGGCCAAGGCGGCCGGATTCGATGGTGTCGAGATTCATGCAGCTAACGGATACCTGATCAATCAGTTCCTCGACTCGCGCAGCAATCAGCGAACGGATTGCTATGGAGGCAGTGTGGAAAACCGATATCGCTTTTTGAAGGAGGTCATCGAGGCGGTTCTCACCGTCTGGCCTGCCAATCGTGTGGCAGTGCGTCTCTCGCCAAACGGATGTTTCAACGACATGGGCGCTCCCGATTTTCGCGAGGTTCACACTTATGCCGCTGCACAATTGAACGCCTATGGGTTGGCCTACCTGCATGTGGTCGACGGTCTGGCCTTTGGCTTTCATGAGCAGGGAAAACCCATGACCCTACCGGAATTCCGCGCGGTGTTCGCAGGGCCGCTCATGGCCAACTGTGGCTACACACGCGAGTCGGCGGAGGCTGCGATCGCCTCGGGCGAGGCCGATCTCGTCGCATTCGGGCGGCCCTACCTGAGCAATCCCGACCTCGTGGAGCGCTTTGCAAACAACTGGGAATTGAATCCTCCCGCCGAGATGAAAGATTGGTCTGCACCAACCGCTCAAGGTTACACCGACTTCCCATCCCATTCGCAAACCTGAGCAACGGCTTCTTTGGCGAGTTCCTTGAGTTTTGGCATTCAGACCTTAAGTTTCCTGCAGTATGAAAAATCGACTTCTATCCGTCCGTTTGATCGGGCTTCCAGTCCTTGCTTCGGTCGCCCTGAGTGGTTGCTCAAACCTCACCCCAGGTGAAAATGCCGCTATTGCTGGCGTGGCTTCCGGTCTCGCTGTGGGGCTTCCTCTGGCTCTTACGGGTGTGAATCCCGCCGTGACCATTCCTGTCACCGCTGGCGCAGCACTCGCAGCTGGGGGCGGGGCTTATCTCATATCTCGAAACCAAGCCACCAAGCGCCAGCGTCAGGTTGCCGAGGACCGGGCCAGGGAATATGTGGAGCGCACGGGCGAATACTCCAAAAAGTCGACCCGCTTCATTGCCATTCGCACCGAAGATTTCCGCACTCAAGGCAAGGCGCAGGTTATGGTGTATGACATTCACAGCGGCACAATCGTCAGCGACACGGTTTACGATATGCGCTCTGTTCCTCCAGTCGGCGAGATGGGGGATTTCGGAGGCTACCACGCCCGCTACATTGGAACGGGAAGCTAAAAAAAGCAGAGACTGGGCAATCAGTTTCTCTCTGATTGCAGTAGTGGGAGCGATCAGGACTCTTCTTTTGGCTGCTCGGCCTCATCGCCTCCGTCACCCTGCAATTTTTCCAGAAGCGGAGTCATGTCCTCCACTTCGTCCCACACGAGACTGTTGACATAAATCGGGGATTTCTGCAGGGCGGCCATGGCCATGCAGTCGCTTGATCGGGCGTCGATCTCGATGATCTTGCGTTGCTGGAGCTCGTTCTCCGCAGTAATGATAAGGCGTCCGAAGTAGATGCCATTTCGAAAATCATTGATCACCACTCGCTCGACCTTGGCACCGAGAGAAGTGAGGACACTTGCCAGAAGGTCATGGGTGAGAGGGCGCTCTTTTTCAACGCTGTTCAGATAAAGGCTTATGGCTGTCCCGATGGCTTGGTCGATGTAAATGGTGAAGATTTTTTCGTCGTTTCCTAAAAAGACGGCAGTGCCCGCATTTGTAGGGATGAGCGCGCGGATTTGCACCGGGATGGCTGATTTGTTCACAAGCGCAAATTAGCATCCTCGCGCCTCGGTGCAAGCGGGTGGATCATCAGGTGTTCTTCCCTGTGCGCGGGAGGAAAATGATGGCAAGGGCTGCCGCAAGCAGCACGAAATCCCTGCCAACCGCCTCGAGCATTTTCCAGGCTGAAGGAGCTTCGTCCGGTCCGAAACAGCCACAACTCACGATGATTCCCTGAGCCAATGCCCAACTCAGAACGGTGATGAAAAGGAGGCACAAGGCGCAGGAAATACCGGCGCCGACGGGAAAAACCACTGGTAGCAAAAGAAAAATCCCTGCGAGAAGCTCGGTCGCGGCCAATCCCAGCGCGATTGGCATCGTCCAGGCCGGTGGCACAAAGGTGAAGGGCATAAGCGCAATGGCGAATTCCTGGCTCGAGGTCGCTTTCACCGCTCCTGCATAAATAAAGACCGCTGCGAGCCCCAGCCTAAGGCACAGGATGGTTGCCGCTCTCACCTCAAAGCCTCCACGGAGCGTATCGCAGACCACGCTGCCGGGATGTTGTGAACTCGAAATAGAGAGGCTCCGCGAAGGCATCCTGCCACGATACAGGCCACTGTGCCAGCATCGCGGTCCGCCGGTTTCTCGATACAGAGAACTCGCCCGATGACGCTCTTGCGCGAGACGGGAAGCAACACCGGAAACCCGATTGCGGCGATTTTTTTGAGTTCCCGGAAGATGAGAAGATTATCCTCCACCTGCTTTGCGAAATCGATACCGGGGTCAATAATCAAAGACTCGCGTGGCAGGCCGGCCCTCATGGCCATCGTTGTCTTCTCTCTAAAAAAACCGATCAGTTCGCTCAAGATATCGGGATATGTCACATGTGTGTGTCTCACTTTGGGCTCTCCTCGGGAATGCATGATGAGCAGGGCGGCCCCGATTTGAGAGCACAGGCGCGCATTGGTGTCATCTGGTAGGGCACTCATGTCGTTCAGAATATCAAAGCCCGGATTCAATGCCCCTTCGACGACTTCGGGACGCCAGGTGTTCAGCGAAAGGAGTGGAGGAAACAATTGGCCTGAATCGCGTGGGCTGACGCCGTCCATGGCCATCGTGAATTTTTCAAGAAAGGGTCTGACGCGCCGCAGTTCCTCTTTCCCGGGGATTGCCTCGCGGTTGGTCCGGGCGCTCTCGCCTCCCACATCGATGATATCAGCGCCCTCGGCAACCATTTCTACAGCGCGCGAAAGAGCCCAATCGGTGTCGATTTTGCCATCCGAGGAAAACGAGTCATCGTTGATGTTGAGGATGCCCATGATCAGCGGCTTGTGGCTCAGATTCACCCTCCTCAACCTTGCTTTCAAGAGTTGCGGTGCAACCATGTTGTCCTTGTCTCGAGTAGTAAAACTCGCGAGGGTGTGAGCAAGCTTAGAAGGCATGAGGTTCATAGAAACAATTTTTGAAAAAGTCAGGAGACACCCGAAAAGGGTTGTGTTTCCAGATGGCGAGGTAAGCCGTGTGATAAAGGCCGCAGAGCTTTTTTACCAGAAACAACTCGGTATTCCCATTCTGCTCGGGCGCCGCGATGTCATTGAGCAAATCGCCCAGCGCGACTCCATAAGCCTGGACCATGTGGCGATCATCAATCCCGAAAAATCCTCGGACTTTCCAGCCTTCTGTCGACGACTGGAAAGAATTGAAAGATACCGGAAGGTCGAGTTGAGGGACAGCAGCGAGATTATGGCTAGGCCTAATTATTTTGCAGCTATGATGCTTCAATATGGTTTGGCGGATGCCCTGGCCGGTGGAGCCTGTGCCACTGGTGGCGGTCTTCTGAGGCCGATGCTCCACTTGGTGAAACCCCTGCCTTTTGCGGATGTCATGTCCTCCTGCACAATCGTTGAACTCCACAATCGCGCTTATGGCGATGATGGCGTTTTATTTTTCGCCGATACTGGCGTGGTGCCCGATCCCACGATGTCGCAACTTGCCACCATCACCGTCCAAGCCGGTCTTCTCGCAAGGCAGGTTTTTGGTCATCGCCCACGCATCGCACTTTTGAGTTTTTCTACCAAAGGCAGCGCGCGCACGGCATCTACCGAAAAAGTGTCCGGCGCGGTGACACTTGCTCGCCACATCGCCGAAAAATCAGGCGCTGACATGTCTATCGATGGTGAAATGCAGGCGGATGCTGCCCTCGAGCCTGTTCTCTCGGAAATTAAAATGGGTGAAAGCCATGTTGGGGGTAGGGCAAATGTCCTGATTTTTCCTGATCTCAATAGCGGTAACATCGCGGTAAAACTTGTTCGCCTTCTTGCCGACTCCAGCACCTATGGTCAAATTTTGATGGGTTTCACCCGTCCGGCGGCTGATCTTTCTCGAGGTGCCTGCGCTGAAGAAATTCTTTCCATGGCGGCCATCGTTGCCTTGCAGGCGATCGAATACCGCAAACTTTACCCCCCTGGACCTGAAACCGAATCGGGCCATTGAATACCGTCACCCCACGCATCTTTATTGCCGCGACCGAGCAGGATACTGGCAAGACAACGACATCCCTCGGACTTTACTCCGCCCTGGGGAAAAAATTTTCACAAATTGGATACATCAAACCTGTGGGACAGCATTTCACAGAGGTCGATGGTCGCCGCATCGACGAGGATAGCCTGCTCATCCAAACGGTTTATCAGACTCGTGTTCCTCTCGAGGATATGAGCCCGATAACCATCGAGCCCAGCTTCACCCGCCGCTACATCGACGAGGCAAACCACGACACTCTCGTGCGTCGCATTCGACATTCCTTCGACCGGGCCTCTTGGGAAAAGGATTTTGCAATCATCGAGGGCAGTGGCCACGCAGGAGTGGGCTCTGTTTTCGATCTCTCAAACGCCTCAGTGGCCCGCATCCTTGAAAGCAAGGTCCTATTGGTCGTCCCCGGTGGCATTGGCCTCCCCATCGACGAAGGGGCCCTCAATAAGGCACTCTTTGATCGGGAGGGAGTGGAGGTCATTGGCGTCGTCATGAACAAGGTTCTCGCCACAAAGGTAGACCAGGTGCAGGACTTTGCCCGCCGTGGATTCGAGCGGCTCGGTCTGGAGTTGCTTGGAGTCATGCCGGTGCAAAAAAAACTGACAGAGCCTTCGCTTCAACAAATCACCACCACGATTCGCGGGACATTTTTTTGTAATGTGCGCTTCGCCAGAAATTACGCGGCAGATGTCGTCATTGGTGCCGTCAGTTCTGCAAACATCCGCCAAAAAATCTCGCCTGGCACACTGCTCGTGGTGCCTGGCGACCGCGAGGATATCGTTCTGGCCGCCATCTCCGAGTCGTCGGATTGGAGTGCTGGAAGACTCAGTGGATTAGTTCTCTCAGACGACCTCAAGCCCCACGCCAGACTTCTCGAGATGCTCGAAAAAACCAAACTCCCCGTCGTCTTCTCATCTATGGACTGTTACTCCATTGCCGAGCGTATCTTGTCGTTAACCATAAAAATCCAGCCGGGCGATACCGATAAGATTGAAAGCATTCAGGAACTCGTCGCACGACACCTTAATATTCCCCGCTTGCTGCAGAAACTCGGAATCTCCTGCTGTTCCTCAGACTTTCGGTGAGAGTCCGGCTTGTATTTTTTTGATGTCCACAAGAGCGTCCTCGACGGTCTCGGCCATCACGCACACATGCCCCATCTTTCTACCGGGGCGTGCTTCGGATTTTCCATAAAGATGCAACTTGGCCCGTGGCTCCGCCAAGACAGTGCTCCAGTCGGGAGTGCCTTTATTCCAAAGGTCTCCCAGAATGTTCCACATCACGACAGGCTTCAAAAGTTTGGTCGATCCGAGTGGCAACCCGCAAACGGCCCTGAGTTGCTGCTCAAATTGGCTGGTCATGCAGGCATCGAGGGAAAAGTGTCCCGAGTTGTGCGGCCTTGGCGCCAGTTCATTAACGAGGAGTCCCCCCTCGGCTGTCAGAAAAAACTCGACAGCCAAGAGACCAACAACATCCAGTGCTTGGGTGATTTTGGAGGCGATTTCCTCAGCTGCCTTCAGGATCGATTCCTCAAAGCGTGCGGGAACGATCGAGAGGTCAAGGATATGGTTGGTGTGGATGTTTTCCGATGCGGGGAATGCGACGATTGCCCCATCCAAGCCCCGTGCACACACCACTGATAGCTCGGCTTGAAAGGGAATCCACTTCTCAATAACGCCGCGCGGCGCTCCAAACGCGCTCCAAATGGCGTCGGTATCCACTTCCTCAATGAGTTTGATCTGCCCCTTTCCGTCGTAGCCAAAGTCTGCTGTCTTCAGAACCGCTGGCACTCCGATTTCCTGAAGTGCCAGACGCAGGGTCTCTGCGGAACGCACAACTCGGAATGGCGCACAAGGAAAGCCGTTTTCCTCGAGAAAGGTTTTCTCACGCTCCCTGTTTTGGCAGATATGCAGCACCTCCCCACGCGGCCTGACAGGGCGCAGCGATGCCACCGCCTCCACTGCCGAGCGGGGGATATTTTCAAATTCAAAGGAAATCACATCCACCCCTCTTGCAAAAGCTTTGAGAGCGTCCGTATCGGTGTAGGGGGCATTCACCTCGACATCGCAGATTTGACCCGCCGGGCCATCTGCTTGTGGCTCGTAGGCGTGGACTCGATAGCCCATGCGCCGGGCGGCCATGGCCAGCATGCGGCCGAGTTGGCCGCCACCTAAGATGCCTACGATGCCGCCTGGTTGGATGGATTTGGTTTCCGTCAGCGTCGTATTCGCGCTACATAGTGTCTCTTTCTCCGTCATGGCAGATCGTCTGGTTTACATTCTCGCATTGATTGCCCTCGGTTTTATCCGACTCCTGCCGCTTCCGGTGGTTTTCGTTTTCGGTCAAGCGGTGGGCGCATTGCTGTGGGCTATCCTGCCCGGCTACCGCCGCCTCGCAAGGGAAAATCTGACGGTGGCGTTCGACCAAGAAATGTCGCCCGCAGGCATCCGCGCTCTCACGTTAAAGCATTTCACCACTCTGGGAGCCAATGTCGCGAGCGCCATAAAAATCCCAACCCTTTCCCAAAAGGACATCGAGAACATTGCCTATATCGAAAATCTCGATCTCATACGAAAAATTATCGCCAAGGGCCGCCCGGTTCTTCTGGCCATTAATCACATTGGCAACTGGGAACTCTATGCCCAGTTGGTTTTTCAGGTTCCCGAGGCGCATTTCGGCACGGTCTATCAAGCCCTGCATAACAAACTCGTCGATGACCTCGTGAACAGCGACCGCCGCAGGCTGGGGGTTCAAACCTTCGATCGCAAGGCGGGCTTCCAAGGTGCTCTGGCTTTGCTGCGCGAGCCCGGAATTCTGGGGGTCCTCGTGGATCAACACGCCGGAAACAGCGGTGTATGGACGCCATTTTTCAACCGCCTCTGCTCCACCTCCCCTCTTGCCTCCACGCTGGCGATTCGCACGAACGCGGCGGTGATTCCCACGGCCATCTACACCACGGGATTTGCCCGCTGGCGTGTCGTTCTGAGTCCGGAAGTTCCGTGGTCCGCAGACAACTCCGAGCAGCTCACTCTGGACATCAACAAAGCCCTCGAAAAACAAATCCGCGTCTCACCCGCGGATTGGTTCTGGGTTCACAACCGCTGGAAGACCCCGCTTCCCAACTTCCTCATCCGCGAAGCCAAGAGGGGTATCTACCTGCCGGACACCGAGCCAGATCCCGCACCATTCCGCATCGTCCTACGCTCTCCAAACTGGCTCGGAGACGCCGTGATGGCCATACCCGCCGTGCGCGCATTCAAGCTCGGCCGCCCCGATGCCCGCGTCTCCGTCCTCTGCCCCCAAAAGCTTGCCGGTCTCTGGCAGAGGGTGGGCGATGTCGATGAGGTCATTGGTATCGAGGCGGGCGAGTCGATCTTTGCCACCGCAGGAAAACTCCGGGGTCGGTTCGAGGCGGCCGTCCTGCTTCCCCATTCCCTCCGCTCGGCTCTGGAAGTCTGGCTGGCTGGCATCCGGCGCCGTGTGGGATATGCTGGGCATTCGCGCTCTGCATTCCTTGATCAAATCATCATTCCCCGCAAAAAAACCGCGTTCGCACCGCTCCATCACGCCGATCGCTACTGGCACATCGCGGCTCGTTGCGGAGCGGAAGCCATGCCTCCTGCTGTTGCGCTCTGGAAGCAGGAGGGCAAGGAATGTGTCATCGGCATCTGCCCTGGTGCCGAATACGGCTCGGCCAAGCGCTGGCCGGCTTACAAATTTCGCATGCTCATGCAGCAGGTGAACGAACAGATGGATTGCAACTGGGTCATACTTGGAACGCCAGCGGATTCCAAAATCGCCCGCGAGATTTCAAATGGCCTTCCCAATGTCACCGACCTCACAGGAAAAACCTCGCTCGGCGAACTCATGGATCTCCTCTCCAAGTTGAGCGGACTCCTCACCAATGACACCGGCACCATGCACCTCGCCGACTTTATCGGGACCCCGCTTGTGGCCATTTTCGGATCCACCGAACCTTCGCTCACCGGTCCGCGCAGTCCGCGTAGTCAAGTCATCCGACAAAAAGTGGAATGCAGTCCCTGCTTCCTTCGTGAGTGCCCTATCGACTTCCGCTGCATGGAGGAAATCCCGATGGAAAAGGTCGTCTCTGCCGTCCTGAGCTTCAAAAAAAATCCCGCCACGCGCAAGTAGCGCGCTGCGCGGCGTAATTCCTGCCTGCGCAAACTCGGCGAATCAGGGTTGCGAAGGAGCCTCGGCATGGAGAGGCTTCGCCGAGCCGAGGGGATGTTGTTTTGGGGTGACTACGACGCTCATTTGATGGCCATCCCGCGTGAATTTAATTTCGGCAGGCTCTCCCGCCGTGAGAAAATAGGAGGCATCAATGACGTCCTCGCTTGATGTCACAGGCGTCGCGCCAATCTTGTTGACTATGTCTCCCGATTTCAAATCCTGCCCGGCCGCGCTGGGAGTTGGGTTCAAGGAGGCGATCTTTGCTGTTGAGCCGTTGACTGCCTCAGAAGCATCTTCGACTTCCACTCCCACCAAACCATGGCGGAGTTCACCGTAGCGGGCCATATCCTGACGGATTTTCTCCGCGGCACGGATCGGGAGAATGTGGCAGGAACCACTATCATTGATACGGGCCACCAGGATTCCGATAACCTCGCCATTCAGATTCAGCACGGGAGCGCCGCCCTCTCCGCGGTTCACGGCCATGTTGGCGCGTATGTGGGTGGTGGAAAAATACTGGCCCATGTGGTGGCGGTCATGGCCGGCGATCATTCCGAAGCTCGGGCTGGATTCCCGGTCTTCATGAAACCCAATTGCAATGATTGGCATGGCAACGGTCGCATTGTCAGAATTACTAATGCGAATGAACGGGCTGGTGCAATCCGTTTTAAGAATGGCGATCCCACTGCGTTCATCGGTGACGACGACATGGGCGGGAAGGGAGGTCCCACTAAAATTCACGGTCACATCCTCCGCATTCAAAACCACCCCAGCGTGGGTGTAGATCATTCCTGTCGGATCGATGAAGAATCCGCTGCCGAGTCGGATGCCGAGTGAGTCGGTGGCTTGGACTCGCACAACCGATTTTTGGTTGTCCTCAAAAACTTTTCGAATATGCGACTCAATGTTCTCCGCCACGCTTGGCTCCGCAGCGTGGGCTCCTGGGAGCCCAAGGCCCAGTAAGGATGTGGCCGTCAACACGGCCAGACGCCTTGAAAAATTAGAAGCTGCGCGCGGATACATAGCTGACCGGTCTGGCGGGAAGGACATATTGCACGGACGATCCCTTTTTTCTCTTCGTGGGTTGCACTTTCGAATCAAGTTGCACGGCACCGGATGATGTCAGCGTGAGATTTGAGGGGGTGTCGTCATCCGCCCACGTCATAACAAAAACCGCAGCGAACACTGCTGCGGCGAAGGAGGATGCCATGACAAATCTCGGAACCGGTGGCATGACGAACATCGAAGAAAAGCGATCCCAAGCAATTCGGAGGAGGGGACGGTGTATGACTTCGGACCTCTGACGCGCTTGGAACTCCGCCAAGAAGTTTTGGAAGTAATCCTCGGGAGGTTGCTCGTAGCGTTTCAGTCGGAGGAGCTTTGTGATACTGTCTTCGTTATCCATACGGCTAGTTATTTAATGGTAAACTCTTGTAGGTAGTTTTGCAACTGTCGGTGGGCGTAAAAAAGGCGGGAGCGCACTGTGCCTTCCGAAATCTTGAGGACTTTGGAAATCTCAGCGTGGGGCATGCCTTGGATGTCGAACATGGTAACAACGGCTCTATGGTCATGTGACAGCTTGAGCATCGACTCGTTCAGTTTTTTTTGAAGTTCCCCCAGATTTGCCTCGCGGCTCGGGTCGCCATGGCTTGTGGCTTCGATGAAGTCGGGGTCATTGAGAATGCCGTTGTCGACATCATCGAGGCTCATAGTTTTCCGGCGATTGCGCTTTTTCAGAAAGTTGAGCGCCATGTTCACGGCGATGGTATGCATCCAAGTGTAGAATGAAGACCTGCCTTGAAAGCCTTTAATCGAGCGGTAGGCTTTAGAAAAAACATCTTGGAGCAGGTCGTTCGTATCCTCGTGGCTTGAAGTCATGTGGTAGAGGAGTCCGTAAAGACGCGGGCTGAATCTTACAACCAATTCGTCAAACGCACGAGCGTCCCCCGCTTGGGTGCGGCGGACGAGTTCGTCATCGGGTGGCTCGGGCGTTTCCATTAACAGGCAAGCAGGCACCCTTACCAATAACCCTTGCTGATGCGGAGAAAAATCGTCCTGCCCGCTCGGCTTCGACCTGCGGTGAGGTTCGGGTGCGCCAGCCTTCTTGACACTCAAGTTTCAGCCAAAGCCAGAGGCCATCGAAGGCGGTGCGGAAGAGTTGCCCGAGGCGGAAGTTGAAGCCGCCTACGAGATCTCGCTGACCCTCGTTGTGCTGGCCGAACACTCCGCGCTCTCGCCGGTTCCTTCCCATGGCGGCGAGGCGGCGGTTATAAAAACGCATGAAGCGGAAAAACGGACCCGCCTCTTTCGGTGAGAAAGGCGGCTTCAGAATTGCCTCTGGGCCGTCCTCGTAGAGAAAACGGACGATGTAGAGGTAGTAGGTCGCGATATCGAGACGGAAGGCGACACGCATGAGGTCGAGGTCGCCCAAGTAGTCGTATTTGTCCTGATACAAAGCTCCAAACATCCGATGGTAGCTGACATTAAAATCGCGATTGTGTTTTTCCACGAGCGGACCGGCTTTTTCGCCGCTGCGGCATTTTGTGATGAGCTCCACGGCGGCGGATGCCGTAAAAGCGATCCAGTCCATACCCGGGCTGTAGAGTGGATCGATAAAAGCCGAGGCATCGCCGACGAGCACGAAACCGTCCCCGGCATGGCGCTCGGAGCAATACGGCAGATTTCTCCGGAAGTGCACATCGCCCTCGACGAACTCCGCATTCCGCATCATTTCCCTGGCCGCTGGATGCCTGGAGAGGAATCCGCGGAGTTTTTCGCCGACCGTGCCTTCCTGTTCGCTCCAGTCCACCAGCCTCTGATCGACAACGGCACCGATGCTCACATCCCCGTTTTTCAACTGAATCCACCATGCCCACCATCCATCCCCGGCAAAGTGGTTCGTCGCCGTGCCTCGAATGCCAAAAAACCCCTTCCTCCACGAGTCGCTGCTGGCGCCCGTGTCGAGGCCATCCCAGTCGTCTGTGTTTCGCCAGCGGCTCCAGACCGCGAGAGTGGGGTGGGCGTCGTTGGTGCGAATCCAGCCGTTGGCGCGCGCCACTTGGGCCTTTACGCCGGAGCCGTCGACCACCCAGCGGGTCTTAAAAATGATCGCCTCGCCGCCGGATTGAACGCGGACCTCTTGCATGCCTCCATCCTCAAGTCGCACATCCAGAACCTGTGCCGGTCTGAGCAGTTCGACGCCCGCAGCAACCGCGCGGCGCAGAACCTCTTCATCGATTTCGGAGCGGTCGAGTAGGAAGGCGGGCACGGTGGAGAGGTAGCTTCCTCCAAGCTCTGAACAGTCGCCAAGAGTGCCATCCGGTCCCTTCGAAAACCAGAACCGGAGTCCGTTCTTTGGGATTTGAGTGCGGGCCAGATAGTTCGTAAGACCGAGCATGCGGGTGAGAAAAAATCCACTCACTTCGGTCGTGGCCTCGCCCACACGCCGCTTGAAAGCTGAGTTTTTCTCCACCACGAGGATGCGGAGAGTCGGATCTTTTCGTTTCAAAAGGAACGCCGTCGATGCTCCCGACAAGGCACCCCCTATGACAACCACATCGTATCGATTCCGCGTAGAGGGGTCTTGATCCATTGACTTTGAAAATACGCCTGCCTCTTGCATTTAGCCAAGCTTCATCGGGGAGTGGACGATTTCCCTCAAACGGGCTAATGAGGTGGTGCTTACTTTTTGAATCCATGCCGATCTACGAATTTCACTCACCCGACACGAATAAAATTTATTCGTTTTTCGCCCGCAGTCTTGATTGTGCGGGCAAGACTCCCCGCTGCCCGGACGACCCCCATGCGCAGATGGAACGCTTGGTTTCCAAGTTCGCCTTCACGGGCCGAGCCAAGGAGAAATCCGATGCGCCTGCCGGTGATGATATGGATCCGCGCATGGAGCGTGTCATGGCCGATATGGAGCGCGACATGGCGGGGATGGATGAGAACAATCCCGACCCTCGTGCCCTCGGACGAATGATGCGTAAGATGACAGAGGCCACCGGGCAGAAAATGCCCGGCGAGATGGAGCAAATGATCCGACGCCTGGAGTCCGGAGAGGATCCCGAGAAGCTGGAGGAGGAATTTGGAGATGCCTTTGAGGGGATGGATTTCCCTGGCATGGAAGGTGGCGAGGGCGAGAAGGCATCAGGAGGCGGCGTGAAGGCTCGCACCCGTCCGGCGGAGCGTGATCCCGCGCTTTACGAGTTTTCGGAATACATCTGAGCCCCGCCTGAAAGAGCTGAGGCCGCGAGCTTGGCTGCCTCGGCCGCATCGCGGGGAGTGAAGGGCTTCTCTGGCAGGGGCGCTGTGGTAAAGTTTTGGTATCGCATTTCGCCGCCTTGCCAGATCCATGCTTTCTCGGAAAACGGACCGACGCTGCGAGGGTCGCTCCAAGTGTGGATCGAGAGCAGGGGCGTCCCCAGTGCGGCGGCAAGGTGCATGGGGCCGCTATCCACACTCACAACGAAGCTTGCCCGGCGGAGGATGTCGGTGAGTTCAACGAGCGTCGTCCGGTCGAGAAGGTTCAAAACACCGAGGTCGCTCGCAAGGGAATGCTCGCCGGAGCCGACCAGCACGCAGAGTGCATCTGAGTGGGCGTGGAAGGTTTTGAGAAAGGCCTCCAAGCACTCGCTATCGAGGGACTTCCCGGCACCTCGGGAGAAGGGATGAAGCACGACGAACGGCTTATTTTCTGGGATGGCGCGGCAGAGGGTATCGGTAGGAAGAATCCACTCGGGCTTTTCCGGTATGGGAATTCCCATCGCGGGCAGGGCTCGCAGGTAGCGTTGGACCGAGTGTTCCTTTTTGAAAACAGGAACTCTGTCCGTGTAGAAAAAGCCAGCGCCCTCGCGGGCATCCGAGAGGCCCAATACACGGCAGGCACGGCTGAAATAAGCCATGAGACCGCTTCTCAGGAGGCATTGCAGGTCCAGCGCGGCATCCGCGCGCAATTCCTCCAACCGACGACACCAGGCAAGGAATCGAAGCACGCCGAGCGGGCCTCGAAAATCAGACCTTGGAAAAGAGTGCGTCGCCGCGAGCGCAGGATGGCCTTTGAGCAGTGGTTCCCATCGCGGGTCGATGATCCATGTGATGCGCGTCTCTGGCCAGGCATGGTGAATGGCTGAAGCCACAGGCAAAGCATGGATGACATCGCCCATCGAGCCCGGTTTGATGAAGAGAAGACGCTCCGGCCTCTGGTGGGAATTTTTACTCACGGTATGGCCGGGTAGGGAATCAGCGCCCTTTCTCAAGTCGGGTGGCGAGTTTTTCGGGGAGTCCAGCGGCCAAGATAGCAGCTTGGGCACCTCGGAGGTCGTATTCCACCCGGCGTAATTCGACCTCCTGACTCTCTGCGTCGTAAATGCAATAGGCTGCGCGCCAATCCAAATCACGCGGTTGGCCGACACTTCCCACATTGATGAGGTATTTCTGATTGCGGTCGATTTTCAGGATGTCCAGTGGTATGGTGCGGAAGTCGCCTTCTTTCGCGTAGGCCATCGGCACATGAGTGTGGCCGATGAAACAAATGCCTGTCCGTTGGTAGCTGAAACAGGCCGCCGCATCGAGTTCGTTGTAAACATAGCCCCACTTGTGCGGGGTATCGAGCGTAGCGTGCACGATTGTGAAATCCCTTATCAAGCGTTGCATGCGGAGTTCCCGGAGCCATTGGAGGTCGGGTGGAGTCAACTGACTTCTCGTCCAGGCCATGGACTCCTCTGCAAGGGGGTTCAAACCCTCCTGAAAGAATTCCTTCGAGATTTGTTCGTCATGATTTCCCTTGACCGTGGGGCAATCGAGCTCACGGATCATTTCCACACATTCCTTCGGATAGGCGCCGTAGCCGACGATATCGCCCATACACGCGTGATGAGTGACGCCTTGCGCGCTGGCATCAGCCAATACGGCATGAAGTGCGTGCAGGTTGGCGTGGATATCTCCGAGGATGGCGTATCTCATTGTGGCATCAGTGCTCTGAACTCGTGTCGGCGGACAATACGCGGTCGGATGCTGGGATTTCCAGTTTACTTTCCATTTGTCGAAGGAGGTTGATGAGCGAGGGAAGGCGCTGTTTTTCGCCCTCCTCATAGAGTTTCCGGAGGTAATCGTAAGCCTCGCGTTCGCGACCTGGGCACTTCGCCATTTCATAGCCGGCAAATCGGGCCGCGTAGGGTGGGGCATCGGGGAATTTCGAGGCCTTCAGAAACGCCTCCGCTGCGGCGCAGTGGTCTTCCATTTTGTCCCGCAGAAGCACCCCAAGTTGGACATGCAACTGGGGTCGGTCCGGGTTGTTCAGGATGCCGCGCTCGAGGAAATCCTTGCCAAGTTGGATGTAAGCACGCTGGGCGCGTGTGCGCAGAGCCTCGCTGGGTTGCTTCACATTCTGGAGTGCGGCTACACTTGCATTCCACGCCATGTGCCAGGCCGCCATGTCCCAGTAGGTCAGTGAGCGGGGTTGAAGCGCCGTGACTGTCTCAAAAAGCCCGGCCATTCTTCCCCACTCGGTGTTCTCCCATGCCGTGTGGGCCTCGATCCAGAGCAGCGCGGCGAGTGGCGAGCGGAATCCGCTCAGCGCGGCGAGAAATCCCGCTTGGCCGATGCGTTCGCGCAGGTTGATGGTCAGGGTTGTCTTATGGAAATGGGCAGCCTCCGCTTCTCGCTGGAGTCTCGACTGCAGGGGCAGCACGGAGGCTCCGAAGAGGCACAGGAAGCCAAGGGCTGCGATCTTCCTCCAGGTCATAATTCCCGCCCTGAGAAGACCAGTGCCGCCAGCGCCGAGTAAACGGCGATGTAGAGGATGCCGAGACCTGCTGTGTTGAGAAAAAGCGCGAGTGGCACAGCGGTTCCGGCGATAATATCATCCGTAAGATTAAAGGCCTGCAGGTCTGGAAAGAGGAGCGCAACCCCCGCAGCCAGAAGGCGGGACCACCATTCGACCTCCACTCCCGAGAGCCAAAATTCCCGCGCGGTCGCCTGCAAATGGCCGATAAAATAAAGCGCGGCAGCCATGATGATTGTAAAAATGGAGGAGGTCGCGAAGCTTGATAGGAAAAGGGTGAGTGATGCCAACAGGGCTGATTTAATAAAAATAATCACGATTCCCGGCAAGAGGTTCATGTTGAAAGTGGCATTTGTGATCTCTTGAGTCGCCAGCCTCATTTCCTCACCTGGGGCTCCGGAAAGCTGTGCGCGGGTTTCCATAAGCACCGCGCTCTCACGCAGCCAAAGAGTGGCGAGAAAAAGTGCCGACATGAGCAGTGTGGCGCAAGCCAGCAGGGCGATGATGCCGAGAAGTTTTCCCAAAAGGTAGCGGTGGCGTGGCACGGGTTTGGCGAGGAGCGTGTAAATCGTTCGGTCCTCCATGTCCTTGGGCAGGAAATTCGCTGTTGCAAGGATGGCTATAAGCGAGGTGAAGACCGACATCGCACCGAGCGAGATGTCCTTCAACATCTGGAACTGCTCCTGAAAGGAAAATTTCGCCATGAAGGCGGAGTTGCCAATGATCAGGAGTGCAAAAATCAAAAGGAAAAAGAAAACCTTCTGCCGAACAAGCTCGGTAAATGTGTTGCGTGCTATCGCGAGAGTAGGACCTATCATGTTCATTTTCCAAAGGCGGTTCCCACATCACCACCGGCAATGGCTTGTTTCATACGGTCGGGGATCCGGCCATCGAGGATATGGCAGGTGATGCCGGCCGATAGGGCTTTGCGCACCGCCTCAAGTTTCGTCTTCATGCCGCCTGTGGATTCCAGTCCCTTGTCTGGACGCACGAAGCGGAAGGCTTCAGCGATGCTGCGAACACGCGGCACACGCTCGCCCTCGTAATCCATGAGCCCGTCGGTGCTCGTCAGAATGATCAGTCGGTCGGCTTCAATGAGCGTAGCCACCTCGGAGGAGAGGCGGTCGTTATCGCCGAAGCGCAGTTCCTCGACAGCAACGGAATCGTTTTCATTGATGATGGGGATGACTCCGTGCTCGATGAGGCGGTCGAGCGTGTTGCGGGCGTTCTCACGATGCATCAGGCTGTCGATATCGCCGTGTGTGAGCAGCAACTGGGCGACATTCAGGCCGTGCTTTTTAAAGGATGTCGTGTAAAGGCGCATCAACTCCGGCTGACCCGCAGCTGCGCACGCCTGCTTACCCGGGAGGTCGTCTGGGCGATTTTTTAGCTTCAACACCCGCACTCCTGCTGCAATGGCCGCGCTGCTGACCATGATGCATTCGTGGCCCGACTTCTGGAGTTCCGCGATCTCCGCCGAGAGGCGTAGGAATTGTTGTTGATCGAGGGACTTTCCCGCAGGTGTGGAAAGCACGCCTGTGCCGAGTTTGATGACGAGTCGCGTCTTCATGGATGGGCAATCATCTGGAGAAACCCGCTCTCGAGGGCAAGCGCCTCTTGCACGCCAGCCGAGAGCATCCGGCGTGTGCGCTCGAGTGCATCGAGGCGTTTCAAGAGCGTCTTCGTGTCATTTGCCACGGCGATGTGCTGGATATTTTGCGGGCAATCGGAGCTTGGGCGGATTTTTTGCCGGAGTGCGGCTGCGAGCACTGCTCCGAGAGCGGCAAGGAAGCGCTCCCTCTCGCGAAGAACGGTTGATTCGCCCTGCGCTTTGATCTGATCCTCACGCGTCTCTTTCCAAGTTCTATCAATCGAGTCGCGGTATTGTTTGAGTTGATCCTTCAGCTCCGACTCGAGACCCTCGGTAGCCTGATCTCGGATTTCGGACATTGTCGCTTGAAATCTTCGAGTGAATCGCAGGGCCGTTCCCGCATTTGGGCCGCTTGGCTTGAGAAGCGCGTCTTCAAAGGCGTCCGTGACAGCTGTGGTTTGCTCGTCCTGTATGTTTCCATCCGGAGATTGCAGGGGAACGGTGATGCATCGTGAGAGGATTGTGGTCAGCACGGCCTCGCGGAGAGTTGTGGTGAGAAGGATATGTGAGCCGGAGGGGGGCTCCTCCAAGGTCTTGAGAAAAGCATTTGCCGCTTGGGGCTGCAGGCGGTCGGCATCCTGGATCATGGCTACCTTGTTCTCGCCCGCGAGAGGCTTCATGTGCATGGCCTGCTCCAATTCCCGTATCTGGTCGGTGACAATGCGGCGTGACTTGGACTCCGGCGCGACCTTGTGGAAATCCGGGTGGGAGGAAATGTTATCCGGCTTGGTTCCAAGAATGGTTGCGGCCAGATGCTCTGCAAGCCACTCGCAACCCGAGCCTGGCGGACCGGAAAGGAGATAGGCATGGGCGAGTCGCCCGGAAGTCTGGGCTGTGATCAGTCGCGCAAGTGCTTTCTCCTTTGTGAGAGCCATCAACCTTAAAATCTCACGAAAATCGCAGCGTCCGTCGAATCATTTTCCCCGGCATGACGCGTGCTTATTTCGAGGCCGCCTGCTCACGGTATTGGATGTAGCCGCTCCGGACGGCGACGTAGGGATCGATCGCATTCTGAGTCGCCGCATCATAGAGGTTGATCCTCTCGTTCATATTTCGTGCGGCGCTCGGCCCTGAAACCGCCAAGGCTGTCGCTCCAGTGACTCCGCCAAAGGCGAGCCAGGAGACAGGATTCAAGGCATAATCTCCCGCCATACCAACGGTGTCGCGCACGCTTCTTGGTCCCAGCACAGGCAGCACAATATAGGCTCCATGGCCAATACCCCACTTGGCAAAGGTCTGGCCGGTGTCCGCTGGGGGAATGTTTGCCAAGTCGGGAATGCGGTCGCTCATGCGCAGAATGCCTCCCACGCCTGCCACGGAGTTAACGACAAATTTGCGCGTCTCCAGGTCGGCCCTCTTGAACTCGAGCTGCAGGGCGTGATTCACAACGCGGACGGGATACTCGACATTGTCGAAAACATTGTGAATCGCCTTGCGAGCGGGTGATGGGAGGACGAACTCGTAGGCTTTGGAGACTGGGCGAAGGATGTAGGTGTAAAGTTGGTGGTTCAGCCAGAAGGTGCCGCGATTCACTGGTTCAGCCGGATCGGCAATCGTCGCGACGGTGCTGTATTCGTCGAGGTCATCACCCTCGGCCACAACCGCGATCGATTTTTTTTGAATTGTGATGGTGGGATTTTTCGGAGGCGTGGCAGCCGTCGTTAGGATAGGCTTGATTGGCTTCGGCGCTCGTTTTACAGCCAATGGAAGCGGTGTCGCCCGAGGTTTGGGGGATGGAGATGCTTGAGCCTTTTTCGTCTTGGCCTGGCGGGGAGGAGGCTCTGCCACGCTCCGAAGATAAAGGGTTCCATCCGAATCTTTCGAAATTTTTCTGCCGCGCACTGGAGCTTCCACGATGCCTTTTCTGGTGATGATAACAATGTCGTGCTTCGTCGTTTCGTTGGCCGTTGCCATCTGCAGGCTGCCAAGCGAGAAAGCCCATGCTCCCAGAATCAAAAGGTTTGTTTTCATGGCAGAGGCTATCTTTGGGGGGCTGAAATCGATTTCCTGAGGGCACCCAGAATGGCAGTAGAACCGCCTTGGCTGAACTCGGCGTCGAACTGCGTGCGGTAGTTCGCCACCATGCTGACTCCTTCGATGACCACATCGGTAATGCGCCAACCATCGATCTCTTCGAGGCGGTAGATGACATTGTATTTGCTCCCTTTGTATGAGGTCGTCGTCGAGACCTCGACACGCCCAGGTGAGGGCGAGGTGGCCGCCTTGTAAGTGATCTCGGGCAACTCGCCAGGGGTGAATTTACCGGAGTAGGTGCGAATGATCAGCGTGCTGAAGAGGTTGATGGCTTCCTTTTGTTGCTCTGCCGTAAATTGCCGCCACCCCGGTCCGACAGCTCGACGGGTCATGGCATCGAAGCTGATGATCCGAACTAAAATCGGGCGGGTGCTTTCAGCCAAAGCGGTGCTGTTTGGTGAGGTTTTGGCGATATCAACAATCTCGTTGATCGACTTTTTTAGAAAGATCTCCGCATCGGTGGTTGACGCCGAATAAGAGTTTGGCAAAACACACAGAGCAGCCAGTGCGATGAGAAAAGCGCGTGATTTCATGGGAGGTTTATTTTGTTTCCTTGTCAGCTTTATCGACCGATCCAAAGGCCATTTTACCAATCAGGGATTCGAGGTCCACTGCAGATTCCGTGAGCGTGATACGCTCACCGGGCTTCATGGGCGTCTCATCAGCTCCTGGGGAAAGGGAAACGAATTTGTCTCCGATCAGCCCAGTTGTTTTGATAGAGGCCATGGAGTCGGTCGGTAATTGTAAGCCGGAGAGGAGTCGCATCATAATGATGGCGCTGTAGTCCGCCTGCTCCATACGCACGGTTTCGACCCGCCCGACTGTGACGCCGGCCACCATCACGCTGCTGCCGGGGTGGATTCCACCGGCATTGGTGAAGCGGGCTTCCAGAAGATATGTGTCGCCACCCACTACGGATCCCGTTCCGACTTGAATCGTCAGGTAGGCAATAGCTGCAATGCCCAGTAGAACAAAGAGACCCACTGAAAGCTCGAGTTTTGGATTTTTCATAAATTGGAGACTGTTGAACGGCCGCTGCGTATCTCAGCCAAGGATTCACCCAGTGCCTGGGCACTGTCGCGGAAGAGCGATACGAAAGGGTTTTTCGATATTGAGAACTCTGCGGGCGTTCCTACGAAAGCGATTCTACCTTGGTTCAGCAAGGCTACTTGATCACTGGCGGCCAGTGCTTCGGGCACATCGTGTGTCACGATGAGGGCCGTAAAATGAAACTGGCGTTGGTATTTGGCGATCATGGCGAAGACGGCATTCCGTCGCAGAGGATCGAGTCCGGCTGTGGGTTCGTCAAACAAGACCAGCTCGGGTCGAGTCACAATCGCTCTCGCCAGTGCCAGGCGCTTCTGCATTCCTCCTGAAAGTTGGGCCGGGTAGCGATCAAGAAACTCTTCCATTTCCAGTTGCCGCAGAGCATCCCGGCATCGCCTTTGGATTTCAATTTTCCCGAGATTTGTCGTCTGCTCCAAAGGAAGGGCCACATTTTCCAAAACCGTCAGGGAATCGAAGAGAGCATTGCTCTGGAAAAGGAAACTGCAGCGCCTGCGAAACTCATCACGAGCAGCGGTATCTCCCGAGCTCAACTCTCGGCCGTGGAAGTGTATCCGGCCTGCATCCGGTTTCAGTATGTTTGCCACGCACTTCAGGAAAACGGATTTCCCAGTGCCGCTGGGGCCGAGAACGCTAAAAATACTGCCGCGAGGAACCTCCAGATCGATCCCTCGCAAGACGGGTTTTTCATCGAAGCTCTTCTCGAGACCTTCGACATGAAGCGCGATGGGATGTGTGGGTGTCTCAGCGGTCATATGAAAAACGAGCTGATTATGTAATCCGCCACCAGAACCACGATACTTGAGATCACGACGGCCCGTGTCGTGGCGGCGCTCACCGCGCGGGCGCCCACGGCTGAAGCGCTGCGATGCGCGTGGAAACCCTGGTAGGCACATAGGCTGATCGCCAGAATCCCGAAGGCCGCTGCTTTAGTGAAACATTCTTGCAAGTCCCGCGCCTCCACCGCCCGGTGCACAGCTGACCAATAGATGCCAGAATCAACGCCCAAGAGGACCGATCCGGACAGGCTGCCACCCCAAATTCCCAAGATGACAAAAAGGGCTGTCTGAATGGGAAAAACGATGAGCGCGGCGACGAGTCGGGGTGCCACCAAGTATCCGTAGCTGTTGACGCCCATTGTTTCCAAGGCGGCGATTTGTTCGGTGTTGCGCTGGATTCCGAGTTCCGCCGCTAAAGCTGAACCCGCTTGGCCTATGAGCATGAGAGCGGCAAGCACCGGGGCCATTTCCCGCACCAGGCTCAATGCCACCAAAGTTCCCAAGAGCCCCTGCGAACCGAATCGGCTCAGGACATGGTAACCCTGCAATCCCAGCACCAGTCCCGTGAAGACCCCTACTATGGCGATCACAGGCAGACACACCGTGCCCTGCTCATGCACAGCTCGGGCGATCCTCCTCAGGAGAAGCTTGCTGCCGGCCAATGAGCCAAAAGCTCTCGCTGTAAAAAGCGAAAAGTCTCCTATCTCAAAAACGAGGTTCAAAGACAGACGGCCGAGTTTGTAAAGCATCGACTCGTTTTATTTCACAAAACCCCATTCCGATCAATCCAGCTTCTCAAAAGTCCGTTATTCGTCTGCCGCACATGTCCCGCCTTGAGCAACTGCGTTTCCTGAATAAAAGCAAATTTCTATGCCGGCTCGATCTTCGAGGAAAGAATCTCAAGTATCAGCGACATGCGGGAGCCGACATCAATTGTCTCAAAAACCATGCGTCGATGGATCGGGTCTTGAATGAGCGTGGACCCTATCAGGTCTGCAAATCCAGAGTCTGAGATGGTCCCTTGTAAGATGGATGTGAAACTCTCCGAGGATGGGAGGCCATCGTGGAAAAGCCCCTCACACACTTCGAGAATGTTTGCCCGAACCTCGCTGAGATCGCCGTTGGCTGCGCCATCGCTGATGATTCGAATCGAACCATGGGGGCGTGGACTCATTTCTACCTTGGAAAACTCCACACGGGAGACACCCTGCAAGACGAGATTGGAGGTTCCATCCTCGTTCACGACACAGGCGCGGATGATTCCCAGTCCGGCAATCGGAGCAAGCGTGGCATCGTCATGGCAGTGTGCAATTGCGAAAATTCGATTTCCTGCCAAGGCTTTTTCCGTCATGACGCGATAGCGCTCCTCAAAAATATACAATGGGAGCAAAGACCCGGGAAATAGCGAAACCCAAGGCAACACCATGAAATCCGTGTGGTCAGGTAAATCAGATGTCTGCAGGTTATTCACATTAAACTTTACGCCTTTCTGCAACGCTCGGATGCACAAAAGATTCTCAGAATACGTGCGGGTTCCCTTCCTTGAGCATACAGACGCTCTCAAGGATGCGGCGTTCCGCTGCGTGGCGTATCAGGCGCTCGGGCGGTTCGTGAAGTGGTTCATAGCTTAGGCGAAAGGTGCCGTAATGCATTGGAACGAGTGTTTTTGCCTTCAGCTGAAAAAATGCTTCGATGGCCTGCTCGGGGTTCATGTGGACATCGCGTTTCGTAGGTGCGTCATACGCCCCGATTGGCAGAAGTGCGATCTCGACCGGCAGGCGCTGACCGATCTCGCTGAACCCCTCAAAGTAAGCGCTGTCACCACAATGGAAAACCGAACGGCCGGCATACTCGAGGTGGAACCCCCCGAATCCTCGGTGACTGTCATGTAAGACCCGCGCGCCCCAGTGTCGCGCTGGGGTGAGGGTGACCTTCAAGGTTCCAAGTTCAAAGGATTGCCAGTGCTGCAATTCGTGCACCTGATGAAAGCCCAGCCCATGAACGAGTCCGCCGACATGCTCCGGAACGATGATGGCTTGGTCGCTGGCCACAGCGCGGAGGGTTTTGCGATCCAGGTGGTCAAAATGGGCGTGTGTCACGAGGACCAGGTCGATGGCCGGCAGGTCGTGGATCTCCATGCCGGGTTGCTTGATGCGCTTGATCACTTTGAGCCAACGCGCCCAGTTGGGATCTATCAGCACGCTGTGCTCGGGGGTTTGAATGAGGAACGAGGCGTGCCCGATCCATGTGATGCAAATCTGTCCCGATCGAAGCTCCGGAAAGATCGGTTTGACTTTTTGCCCCTCTCGTTTTGTGAAGAGAGAAGGGATTACGACCTCCGCGAGAAAGTTCCGCTTGTGCCAACCGCTGCCCAGCTTCATGTCGACATGGTTCTCGGGCTTGCCTTTGAGGGGTATTTTTCTCTCGATGAACTTCCGGACCATGCTTAAAAACACATTTCATGATCCTCGGAGAAAAGCAAAGCCTGCGTGTGAAAGCGCGGCACCTTTTGACTGGGATCGATATCGACCTCAGGCAGGCTGCGAGTCGGAAAATTCTCGATCAGCTCGAGGCCTGGCAGCCTTGGCGCGCGGCCCAGACGGTCTGTGCCTTCAGCGCTTTACCCTGCGAACCGGACATCCTCACACCATGGCCTGTGGAGAAAAAAATCATCCTGCCGCGTGTCGCCGGATTTAATCTGAACCTCCACTTTGTGGAGCACGCCGGGGAACTTGTGGTGGGAAGCTTTGGTGTTTTTGAACCTTCCGAGCACGCTTCGGTGGCTCAGGCGAAGGCCGATCTCATACTGGTTCCCGGCCTAGCATTTGACCCCTCCGGCACGCGCCTCGGAAGGGGTGGGGGATATTACGACCGGTTTTTGAAGGGGGTTGAGGGACTGCGCGTCGGTATCTGTTTTCAGGAGGTGGTTTTTGACCGGATACCCTGCGAACCCCACGATGTGATGGTGGATTTTTTAGCCACGCCTGAAGGGATTATTTCCTGCGGGCCGCGAAGTAGCCCGCCAAATTCGGGCGAGTGAGAACCCCCGCAGGTTCCTCAGACAGGCCCCCGGACTCGATCAGGTGGCGGAGCAAAATGAGGGAGGCGATCGCATCCGAAGCGGCATCGTGCCAACGAAATTCCGGGAACTCGATTTGATCGATTAAGCCAAGCGTGGTGACTGTGTCCCCGAGGGCATGCGAAGGCAGTGAGGGGTAAATCGCACGCGCCAAAGTTAGGGTATCCACCCATGGCCCAAATCCATGAAAGGGGAAAATTCTCAGAAAACGCTTTTCAGTGGCCGCGCCGTGAGCCACGACCCAGCGGTTTTCCAGGGCCGATCGCACTTGGGGCCACAGATCGACAAGGCGCGGGGCGTGCAAAAGTTGCTTGTCCGAAATACCATGCACTTGTTGAGCCGCCCATGTGACTGGCCGTGTGGGGCGGAGGTGGGAATTCAAGGCCACAATCGGAAGGTTCGCGCCCCAATGCACAATAGCGATCTGCACGGGCTCGTCGGTGAGGCCTGGAGCGGTTCCCGCACTCTCAAAGTCAATCGCTGCAAAGGGAACCTGCTGGACTTTCATGTTAAGGGCGAGGCCGACCCACCCGCGATAGTTCAGGTATCGCGCAGCAATGTCGCTGTCGTTTCCCAATCCATGCAAGCGTCTGTAATGGATACGCCGTATTGCAATTTCGAGAGATCCGAGCCAAGCGGTTGCGCCCCGTAATGGATGTGGCTTTCAAGCATGGCTCCCATAAGGCCGCTGGCACCCTGCGCGCGCTGCGCGTTGAGGCTTCTCCAGACTTCTGGCTGGCGCTTGGGGTCCTTGCCGGAGTTGGCGTGGCTGCAGTCCACCATGAGCGCCGGGTGGAGCCCAGCCTTGCGAAGCGCTTCGCGGGCGGCTTGGACATCGCCTGGGCTGAAGTTCGGGCCGTTGCGCCCGCCTCGCAGCACGACATGGCTATCTGGATTTCCCGCCGTTTTGATAATGCTGGTGGCACCCTCTTGGTCGATGCCGAGAAAATTGTGAGTTGTCCGCGAGGACCCCATGGCATCGATGGCCGTCTGCACACTGCCGTCGGTAGCGTTTTTGAAGCCCACCGGCATGGAGAGCCCGCTGGCCATCTCGCGATGGGTCTGTGATTCCGTGGTGCGCGCTCCAATGGCAGCCCAACTAATCAAGTCCGCAATGTATTGGGGAACGATGGGGTCGAGGAATTCCGTCGCGGCGGGAAGTCCCAAGTCCAAGATGTCGAGCAGAAGCTTGCGAGCGAGGCTCAAGCCGGCACTGATGTCGAAGGACTCGTCCAGATGAGGGTCGTTGATCAGGCCTTTCCAGCCAACGGTCGTGCGGGGCTTCTCAAAATAAACCCGCATGACGATAAAAAGCCGGTCGGAGACCTCGAGGCTCAATGCGGCCAAGCGTTTCGCGTATTCCAAGGCGGACACAGGATCATGAATCGAACAGGGACCGACGATCACGAGCAGACGGTCGTCCTCGCCGCTCAGAATCGCTCGCGCAGAGGCGCGGGCTTCAGAAACAAGCCGCAGTTGCGAAGAATTTGCGGGAAACTCAGATTTGATCTGGGCTGGGGTGATGAGACGCGTGACGCCTGCTACGCGCAGGTTTTCCACCGGGATCGAGGCCGCGCTTTGTCGATGTTCCAAATCTGTCATTTTAAAAAAGGGAAAAAACATCCCCCAAACCGGAAGCTCATGCAAATCCGAATTCCATGCCCGGCTTGCCCGATCTTCTTTCGAGCGGTGTCGCTTCGAGGGCAGAGAGAATTATTTTTCAACCGCCGCTTTAACGATTTCCGAGAACTGCAGGGGTTCGAGGCTTGCGCCTCCGACCAGTGCACCGTCGATGTCTGTTTGGCTGAGGAGGGTTGCGGCGTTGGCGGGTTTCACACTGCCACCATACTGAATACGGACCTTTGAGGCTGTCGCGGCATCGGTGAGTTCGGCAAGCACGGCACGGACATGGGCATGGGCGTCTTGGGCCTGTTCTGGCGTGGCGTTTCTTCCTGTTCCAATGGCCCAGACGGGCTCGTAGGCGATCACCACATCGTTCATTTGAGCCGCCGTGACTCCGGCCAGACTGCCACGCAGCTGGACTTCGAGAACTTCCTTCTCCCTGCCGGCATCCCGCTCTTCGAGTGTCTCCCCGACGCAAAGAATTGGACGCAGGCCGCTGGCCAAGGCCGTGTGGACTTTTTTGTTAACCAGCGCATCGGTCTCGCCAAAAATTTGTCGGCGTTCGCTGTGGCCAAGGATCACATAGCGCACAAAAAGCTCTCTCAGCATGGCTGGGCTGATCTCGCCAGTGAAGGCTCCGGACATCTCGAAATGCATATTCTGAGCGCCAAGCCGGATTTTTTGTGACCCTCCGAGGAGTTCAGACAGCTTCGCAATCGCCGTGAAGGGCGGCGCAATAACGATCTCCACTCCGTTGACCTCATCGATGTGGCTGCGAAAATTCTCAAGGTAGCTGATCGTCTCAGCGACGGTCATGTTCATCTTCCAGTTGGCGGCGATAATTTTTTTGCGCATGTTTTTTAAAGTCACCCCCTCACTTATCTTTCGCTGTTCGCTTCGGCAACATGGATCAGCATTTTTTTCACATGACAAAAAATCTTGCCAATAAGCCGATGTGCGTTTGCATCGAGGCACGCATGCACTACGACCTCATCGTGATCGGCTCAGGCCCCGCCGGGGAAAAAGGTGCGGCCCAAGCTGCCTATTTCGGTAAGAAAGTAGCCCTGATCGAACGCGAGCCCTTCTCTGGTGGGGCGGCGGCAAACACCGGCACGCTTCCCTCGAAAACCCTTCGCGAGACCGCACTCTACCTCTCGGGATTTCAAAAGCGTGAACTCTATGGACTTGGCTTTGATCTGAACAAACGCATCGACGCCGCGGGATTTCTCTCACACTTCCACCATGTGCGCTCTCAGGAACGCACCCGCATCGACTCCAACATGGAGAGGCATGGTGTGACCACATACCGGGGACTCGGCTCGTTTATCGACGCCAACACCCTCCAAGTGGAATCCGCAGCTGCCCCCCCGGTCGCACTCACAGGCACCAACATTTTGATCGCAACGGGCACCCACCCGCTCCGTCAGGCAGACTACCCCTGGAGTGATCCCCGTCTTTTCGACTCCGACACGATTTTGAACCTTGGCGAACTTCCCGACACGATGCTCGTGATTGGCGGGGGAGTTATCGGTAGTGAATACGCCTGTATCTTCGCCGCACTGGGGGTCAAGGTAACGCTTGTGGACGGGCGGAACCGCCTGCTGGGATTTCTCGACACCGAAGTTTCTGATGCCCTTCAGCGTTCCATGGTGGCGATGGGCATCGACCTCATTCTGGGAGATGCAGTGGAGTCGATAGCTTCTGGAAAGCACCTCGATGTTGTCTTCAAAACAAAAGGTCCGGCCTCCTACCAAGCCATTCTCTGCGCCTCAGGTCGGCAGGGCAATACATCCGGCCTTGGTCTGCAAAATGTAGGCATCTCAGAAGATAAACGCGGTCTGCTGAAAGTGAACGAGCACTACCAAACCAATGTCCCCAACATCTACGCGGCGGGTGATATTATTGGCTTTCCTGCGCTGGCCTCGACTTCCATGGAGCAAGGCCGCATCGCGATGTGCCACGCTTTTGACCTCAAATACAAGACCGGCATCGCCCGTATTTTGCCGCTTGGCATCTACACCATTCCCGAGTGCTCCTGCGCGGGGGAAACCGAGGAGTCGCTGCGCTCCAAGGGCGTTTCTTATGTGATCGGTCGCGCGGCCTACTCCCACAACACCCGAGGATTTATCATCGGTGACCATGAGGGTTTTTTGAAACTTCTCTTCCACGCCAAGGATATGAGTCTCCTTGGAGTTCATTGCATCGGCGAGCAGGCTACTGACCTCGTTCACACAGGTCTCGCCGCCCTCTTGCTCGGCCAAGATGCGAGTTTTTTCATCAACACTTGCTTTAATTATCCCACCCTTTCTGAAATGTATAAATATGCTGCCTACGATGCTTTGGGTCGGTTCCAGCGTGGGGAGATTTGTTCGTCCCCAGAGGTTGTCCAACATTAAAAAAAAAGCGCAGCCCTGCCAGTCTCTTAGCCCACGATATTGCGGATCACCCCTGGGCCGTTATAGACGAAACCGGTGTAGAGCTGAATCAAGTTCGCGCCGGCATCGATTTTCTCATCGGCCGAGGCGGCGTCCATGATGCCTCCTGATGCGATGATTGGTAGGTTCGTCGAAGCTCGGAGGATTTTCACCACTTCCGTGGAACGCTGGCGGAGTGGAGCCCCGCTCAGGCCGCCTTGCTGGTCCGAACCGCTGGGAACCGAGCTGTGATCCAAAGTTGTGTTTGTTGCGATGAGCCCTGCCAGATGCTCACTCTCGGCAAGCGCGGCGATTTCGCGCAGGGCCTCGTCTGTGAGATCAGGAGCGATCTTTACAAGGAGAGGCTTGATGTTGTTGATCCGCTTGAGCGTGCGAATGATCTCCGCCAGCGCATCGCGGTCCTGTAAAGCACGAAGGTTGGCGGTATTTGGCGAGCTCACATTCACCACAAAATAATCTCCAAAGGGGAGGAGCAACTTGTAGCTCGTGGCATAATCCGAGGCGGCTTGCTCGTTCGGAGTGATTTTGGATTTGCCGATGTTGATGCCCACTGGCACGCGGGGCCATCGGCCGGCGGCCTTCATGCGGGCAAGGCGTGCAGCCACAGCACTGGCCCCGGCATTGTTGAACCCCATGCGATTGATCAATGCTTTTTGGGAGGGGTATCTAAAACAGCGCGGCTTGGGGTTGCCTGGCTGTGCAAGGGCTGTGATCGTGCCTGCTTCGATAAAACCGAATCCCAGCGCCTCCCAAGCAAGAAGGGCATTGGCATTTTTATCCATGCCCGCAGCGAGCCCAACCGGATTCGGAAAAGTCTGGCCGAAAAGCTTCACGGGTTTGTGCGGCATCGGTCCATAAGCGCCGCGCAATAGGGGAGTAGGAGTCAGGCGTAGCGCAGCAATGGCAAAATTGTGCGCGGTCTCGGCTGACATCATAAAAAAGAACGGTCTCAGGAGCTGAAGATAAAAATTCACCGACTTCAAGTTAGCTCCTCGCAGCGCATCGAAAAAGCAAAATGCCGCCCAGGTGCCACTGGAAAGCCCGTGTGCTCCGGCTGCGTAGATCAACGCCCTGCAGCGTCCTTGCGAAAAATCCTCCGAAGGGGGTGCTCATCGAGGACATTGGCCTTCAGCCCACCGAGTTTCGCAGGGTCGTAGAGTTGGATGCCGACATAGTAGTAGATTGGGCATACGGGCATGGACTTTTGCACGAGGAGATCCTCCACCCTCCTAAGAATGTCGAAGCGGCGGCCTGGATCGAGTTCCCTCGAGGCCTCGAATATAAGGGCGTCGTAGTCGGAGCTGGACCAGCCCGTGCGGTTGTTTCCCCCTCCTGTGAGGAACATATCAAGGAAGGTATTCGGGTCGGGATAGTCGCCGACCCAGCTCGAGCGCGCTATGTCATAGTCCAATAACGAAAGGGAGTTCAGGTAAACCTTCCATTCCTGCCGCTCCAGATTCACGGTCACCCCGAGCGTTTCCCTCCACATGCTCTGAAGCTCCACGGCTATGGCCTCGTTGAGTTCGCTTTTGCTGTAAAGATAACGGGCATTGGGGAATCCCTTGCCGGCTGGATATCCCGCCTCGGCCAAAAGACGAGTGGCTTCAGCGGGATCGAACGGCAGTCCCTCTGTGCCCACATAGCCGGGGATGCCTGGCGGCACGAACCCCTGCGCGGGAAGCTCACCCGCGCGTGTGATCTTTTCGACGATGCGCTTTTTGTCCACGGCCAGTGAGAAAGCCCGGCGAACCCGCTCGTCGCGGAAAGGCCCGCGCTCGCAGTTGTAGCGCAAAAAGTAGATGCCCAGAAAGGGAGCGGCATGGAAGTCGCTCCGACGCTTCAAGTCATCCAGCAACGCCGGTGGCGCGAGGCCTTTGTCCATGAGCAGGTCTGCAAGTCCGCTGGCATAAAAGTTAAACGCCACATTGGCATCTGCAATCGGTAAGACATCAATCGTCTCAAGTTGGACATTGTGCCGATCCCAGTAATGGGGGTTTTTTTTCAGGCTAATGCGATCGTTGATCCGCCAGTCCTCAAGTGTGTAGGCCCCGTTTCCGATCAGGTTGCCAGGCTTCACCCAATCATCACCCAAGCGCTCGATCAGCGCCACAGGCACGGGATGCAGGGTGGAGAAGGCACAGAGCTGAATGAAATACGGCGTGGGATTCTCCAGTTCCACGACCAGCGTGCGGTCGTCCACCGCGCGTGCCCCAATTTGCGAGAAGTCAGAGATTTTTCCATTCGCAAAGGCCTGAGCGTTTTTGACAGGAAAGAGCTGGTAGTTGTATTGCGATCCGGTCTCTGGAGTCAGCGCACGCTTCCAGCTGGCCACAAAATCCCGCGCTGTCAGCGCACGGCCATCACTCCATTTCGCATCCGCCCGCAAGTGGAATGTGTAGGTCTTGCCATCCGGCGAAATCTCCCAACGCTCTGCGACGCCCGGCACAGCCTGTCCATTCTCGTCATAGGCACAGAGCCCTTCAAAGAGGGCATTGACGACACGGCCCTCCGGTTGGCCTGTGATGATTGCTGGATCCAGCGTCTCAGGTTCTGCCCCATTGACGAAAACCAAGTCCGCGCGCTGGCCGTTGTTGCTGCAACCCGACAGGGTGAGAGCAAAAATTGCCATGCAAACCCAGCGACCCGTGTGTAACATCATTGCACCATGAAAGCGGGAATCCTTTTGTCTGCAATGTTCATCATTCTTCTGCTCGCAAGCTACACCTCGCTGCCGCTATCCCCACGCATCGAAAAAACCACCCAGCCTTTATCCTGATGAAATCTGATCTCCACCGCGCCTTGGCCTATATCGGTCGAGCATGCCTCTTGAAGTGCCCAGAGTGCGGCACGAAGCCCATTTTCCTGCCGCTTTTGCGCATCCGTCGCCTGAGCGACTACTTTACTCCCCTCGATGGCTGCCCCCGTTGCGGCTACGCCTATGAGCGTGAGATGGGATACTTTCTCCTCGCCATATGGGCGATCAACTATGGTTTCGGAAGCCTTCTCGGAATTGCCATCTATTGCTATCTGGAGTTCTTTCACCGCCTTCCGCTATCCAGCCTTCTGATTGGAGTCATCACGCCCGTGGTTCTCTTCAATTTTCTCTTCGCCCGCCACTCGAAAGCCTTGTTTCTGGCCCTTGACCATTACTTTGATCCTCACACCGATGGGGGATCCGGTGGAGGCGGAGGCGGTGGGGGTGGAAAAACCAATCCTCCTGCAAGTCCTGTTCCCGCCGCTCCAGTGGATGCCCCAACTCCTGCCGAGCCTGCCGTGCATGGCTGATTGCAATTGATGCATCTTCTCAAGCTCCATTGTCCCGACGCTGTGGGTCTCCTGGCGCGCATCACAGGATTCATCGCAGCATCCGGTGGAAACCTTCTCGATGTGAGTCAATACACCGATCCCGTATCGCGCTGGTTTTTCACCCGCCTTGCCTTCACCGGCGGGTTGGCGGAAGAGGACTTTGACCGATTCGAAGAGGAAACGCGTTCCCTCGCCGATTCGATGCAGGCGGTGTGGACGCTGCGGCGCTCCGACCGTCCCGTGCGCACGGTCATCCTGGTCAGTAAAAAAGACCACTGCCTTGTCGATCTGCTCTGGCGCTGGCGCTCGTGCGAGTTGAATATCGAATTGCCACTGGTGATTTCAAACCACGATGACGCCCGCCCATTGGTGGAACGCGAGGGGATTTCCTTTGAGAAAATCGATTTCTCCACCGACAAACCTGCCGCCTTCGAGCAATTAGCCTGCCGCTTGCGCGCAGAGGGTGCCGAACTCGTCATCCTCGCCCGCTTCATGCAAATCCTCCCCGAGGCCCTCTGCCGCGAGTTCGCCGGGAAGATCATCAACATCCACCATTCCTTTCTCCCCGCTTTTGTCGGAGCCAATCCTTACCGCCGGGCTTTCGAACGGGGCGTGAAGCTCATCGGCGCGACCTGTCATTATGCCACGGCGGACCTCGACCAAGGACCCATCATCGAGCAGGAGGTCTCCCGGGTGGAACACTACCATGAGCCCGACGACCTCATCCGCCTCGGCCGCGACTGCGAACGCCTCGCTCTCGCTCGCGGAGTCCGATTTCACGTCGAGGACAGGGTCCTCGTCCACGGCAGTCGAGCCATCGTCTTCCGCGATTGATTTTACTGTCGCGTTACGGACGGCGGTTTTTTTTGAAGATGCGAAACCAGTTGGCGAAGTTTTTTTTCATGCCTTCGCGGAAGGTCAGGTAGTGGCCTTCGGGCTGCCCTCCTTTTTTGAGAGCCGCGAGGAGGGCGGGGACCGAGAGTTCGCCGAGTTCAAATGAGGTCCACGAAATGCCGGCGGCGGAGTCGTGGTGGGCATCGCTGGCGGCGGTCATAGAGAGGCCACGGGACTTTGCGTATTGCAGGGCTTTCTCGTTGTAGGCTTTTGCAGTCACGGCGGCGTTGAAGACTTCGAGCGCTTCAATGTCCAAGGTGTCGAGGGTTTCCGCACGGATGCCCGCACGCCATTTGTCGAAGGGATGGGCTGGAATGCCGATGCCGCCGGCCTTTTTGATCTCGGCAAGCACCTCGCGGGCGGGTTTTCCTTTGAGGTATGGGAGTGTGGCTCCGATGCAGAGGAGGTGTCCTTCCGCTGTGCTCACCTCCACCCCCGGGATGACGAGGAATCCCTCCGGCAGTTGGCGTCCACGCAAGTAATCATGGGCCTCGCAGGTGTTGTGGTCCGTGATGGCAATCCCGCTCAATCCTCGGCGTCTTGCCGCTTCGATCATTTCCTCGGGGCTATTGCAGGCATCCGTGGAAAAAAATGTGTGTGTGTGGAGATCGAATCGATGGAGCATGGATGCGTAAGGTTTCCCTTGTAGGCGGAACTTGTGTAAAGAACGAAGTCAACAACATGAGTGTGGCATTCAAGGAATGGGCCGTCGTCTGCGAGGCGATTGGCAGTGGCAGGCAAAGCATCATGCTCCGCAAGGGGGGCATCGCTGAAGGACGCGATGGATTCGCCTTCAAGCACAGCGAGTTCTTTTTGTTTCCGACATGGTTCCACGAGCAGTTGGAAAAAACCACGCTTCCGGTCGGCACGACGCTCCCGCCTCAGTTGGAGGGTGAAATCGAAATTCGCTACGCTGTGACTTTGGAGTGGAGTCGTCTTGTCACCGATGCCACCCGTCTGCCGTCGTTGCGTCCGTTTCACATTCTTTATGACAGCGTGGTTGAGGAGCGCTTCCGCTATGATGAGACGCCGAGTATTCATGTCGCTTTCGTGCGTGGATTCCGTCTTGCATCGCCTCGACGCCTCACCATGCAAAAAAACTTTGGCGGCTGCCGGTCTTGGCTCGATCTTCCGGGTTTGGAGGGAGTCGAACTTGCTCCGGTGATCAGCGACGAGGAACATGCGGCCAGAAGAGACGCTCTCCAAACTCTGCTGGGCTGACTTGGCGAATGATTTCTACGATTGCAAAATGCCACAATTCCATTTGAGAAGAACCTGAGCAGCTCGGAATTGTCTTTTTGAGGTGCTCAGGCGGTTGCGTTGAAGGTTTTCTCAAACTCGCTGACAGCCTCCATGATTTCGTCGAAGTCAGGAACTTCGCCGAAGAACATGGGGCCGAGCATGGCTTGGTAATCGGAGCGCCAGTTGGCAAGGTGATCGCTTGGCGGGCTGAGTCGGAAGGTGCCGGGCTTGTGCGTCGAGTAGTCCACCCACGCGTAGCGGAAGAAGAATTCCCGGTGCTCGGCGACACGCTGGAAGAGAGCGGTATTCGCCAGTGCCCGCTCACCAACGCCGGCACGGAGCAGGCACCAAAGATCGTAGTAATGTCGGGCCATACGGAGCTTTCGCGGCTTGTCGTGAGGGCGGAAGGTTTCCTCATGAAGCAGGCAGGCTTTTTCCCAGAAAGTGCGTTCGGCGGCGAGGACACGAACAGAGAATGGACCCTCCGGCATCAACTGCGGGAAGCGCTCGGCGAGATATGGCTGAATGGGGCATTCCGAGTTTGGCCAGTCGTCGGAGCGCGCGCCGAGTTCGATTTTGACCTGCTGCAGCACATAACCAGTCGCGCTGGGCGGAAAAACTGAAGGGTAGTGAAAGAGAAGGCATTGCCCGTCAGGCATGTTGGGATCGATTTCGAGATGCCATCCGTCCGAACCCAGAGTCTCGGCGATACGAACAGTGAGTTCAGGCCGCAAGGTGTCCTGCACCCATCGGCGGCAGCTTTCCATGAGGGCCTCCAATCGCACCTTGCGCTGCTTGTTGCTCGGAGCCTTATCAGGGGCGGTATCGCCGCTGAAGCCGAGCACATCCTTATTCACGATGAGATCAATGTCCTCGGAGAAGCGATGGATAAGTTTCCACGCCTTCGAAAGCGAGGTGCCACCTTTGAAGGTGAGATGCTCACCGATGCCGTGCAGGGTGAAAAGTTCGCAGAGGGTCCAGCAGACCCAGAAGTCTTTCTCCACGCTGAAGGCGTCGAGTCCCATCGAGCGCTTCACTTCCATGAACGCACTGAGGCGACTCTCGTCGGGAAGTTCGAGAAAGCGGTTCATGTTAGAGCCGGGTCTGGATTCGTTGTCACTTGTCGGAAGATATCGCCAATCCAAGCGGGGGCGGAGGCTACATCGGTGAGCAAGGCGTCACGGTCGGATGGGGAAAGGTTGCGCCGCAGCCTTGCGACGATGTCGTCGTCAACGAAGCGTTTACCAATCCAGCGCAAGGCAAGGATGACTTGGGCGCTCCGAGGATTCTTCGTCGAGACAAAACGCGGTGAGATTTGGCGGAGCAGGGTCGTAGATTTGCCGTTGCGGATGCTGCAACTGCGGCCCGTCGTGAAATACCAGGATTGCATGGGAACCTGATCGCTGAGGCCGAGGGCATTCGCGGCATGAGCTCCCGAAGGCAGGATGTCGGCCCCAGCTTTCCGCCGCAGGAGATCGTTCCAAGCACCCAGACTGGGACCAAGATCCCCTAACACGGGATCGTGTCTCGGCACATGGTAAAGGCCCCGCCCGGCACGGCGAATGTGCTGGGCGCTGCAGTTGCGGGAGAGCGCTTTGTCCACAGCAGCGCGGGAGCCAAGATCCAGAAAATCCGCCGGTGCCCAGACGCGATCTTTCTCCCCGGACCGGATTCGGTCGAGCACGGCAGCATCGATGGAGTCAGCATGTTTCTTCATGGCGTTATTATATTTCGTCAGAAATATGCATCAAACTTCTGACAAAAGCAAGTTTCAACATTTCATGCATGAACCAAGCAGGCGGTAGGAATCCACTCCGTCCGCCGTTTCTGGATAGAATGAGGTCGTTCGGCAACAAAATGTATTGCGGCCGTTCGCCGACATGTTATGGTTTCTCTATGAAAGTAAAAACCATTCGCGATGTTGCTGCGTTGGCGCGGAAACGGCGGCGGGAATTGGGTTGGGCCCAATCCCAACTCGCAGCGTCCGTGGGCGTTGGCCGTGAATGGATCATTGATTTTGAAAAAGGTAAATCCACCGTGGAATGGGGGCTGGTGTTTCGCACGCTTAAGGAACTGGGATTGGAGATCGACCTCTCCGAATCGCGGCAGGTCGCGACCTCAACCGTAGAGGATGATTTGACGACCCTTCTGGAGCGAGGCCGGCGGCGTCCATGAAGAATCGATTGATCGCAATCGCCGGGGGGGCGAATCATGGGCGAGGTCCGTTACGAAGGTGGACATTTGGATTTTCACTACAATCCTTTTTGGAGTGATGATGTTTCGGCGTTTCCGATGTCCCTGTCGATGCCGCTCGTAGTCCAAGAACACGGGCACTCAAAGACGGAGGCGTTCTTGTGGGGCTTGCTGCCCGACAACGAAGTGGTGCTCCAGCGTTGGGGGCAAAAGTTCCGTGTCTCTCCGCGAAACCCGTTCCGCTTGATTGAGAATGTCGGAGAGGACTGCGCCGGAGCCATCCAATTTGCCACACCAGATCGTGTAGAGCATTTGCTCGGTCAATCGCAAAAGCCGACCGTGCAATGGATTTCCAACCGCGAGCTCGATGAGCGCATCGCTCTTTTGCTCGCTGCTGCCGCTGCAACCAGACTCGGCGGTGACAACGGCCAATTCAGCCTCGCTGGCTGAACACCCGCATCGGCACGGTAAATCTCCTTGTTCCACAAATCTGCCACAAGACTCCCGCCTTCCTCTTCTCGGCTCCCGGGCGCGGCCAACGCAGTGAATGCTCCCTCACCACTGTCATCGCCGAGATGTATGCTCAAGGCGCGTTCACGCGGTGCATCACCAAAATCCTCGAAGACCTCTGAGGCCTCGAATGCATCGAGCGTTTGCAGAGCAGTGGAGCTGTCTGGATGTCGCGGAGGAAGCCCGATGCCGAGGGCTTGGCGTGCTCCTGCCAGCGAAGAAAAAAATTCGCTTTGTGATTTCGAAATTGCTTCTACAAAAAAAAGACGCTACGAAAGAGACCACGGAAGCAAAAAAAACCAAATCCCTATGAAAACAGTAAGAGTGAACAACGGACGAGTCGAAGAGTTTGAAAATGGATCTCTTCGAAGGACATTTGGGTCGAGTATCGCATCCGCAGCCACTGATGGCCAGACTGTCGCCGCAGTGACCCGCGCTGGCAGAATTGAGACATATGTCAATGGCTCTATGAGGCAGACCTTTGGCTCCAACGCTGTCAGCGTCCAAGTTTCAGGTGACACAGTGGTGGTGCAAACCTCACAGGGACGCACCGAGGAGTATGTGAACGGATCGATGCGTCGGACTTATTGATCGGAATCCGAAACGCAAAATTTTTCACCAGACAAACAATGGACAAAAAACTCAAAGCTATACTTAAAAAAGAACAACTTGAGCACTTGTTGCCGATCTTCATGGATCAAGGTGTGACGGATTCCATCCTTGGTGATTTCTCGGCAGATGATCTCCGTGATCTTGGAATCGACAAGATGGGTGAGCGCAAGCGGCTGTTGTCGGCATTTCAAGCCACAGCCGGTAGCGATTCGTCGGTCGGCGATATGGTGGAGGTAGAGGGCGGCAGCTTGCCAAAAAGTTCCGAACTCTCTGGAGTGAAGGTGAGCAATTTTGAGATCGGCAAGTATGCTGTGACTATGGAAGAGTGGCAGAGCGTGAGGAGCTGGGCGATGGCCAATGGCTTTGGCATGGAGGTGGGCATGGCAGGAGGTTCAAGGCATCCCGTGACAGAAGTGAGTTCGTATGATTGCGCGAAGTGGTGCAATGCCAAAAGTCTCTTGGACGGATTCGAGCCGGTGTATGGCGTGAAGGGGCAGAGAGGCCATTACTGCCGGGAGGAATTCGGCAGTGAGGGCTCAGAAAATGTGGTATCAACGCCGAAGGCTAATGGCTATCGCCTACCCACAGAGGCCGAGTGGGAGTGGGCGGCTCGGGGAGGACGCAATTCGCAAGGCTACACATTTGCCGGTAGCAATAATCTCAATGCCGTAGGGTGGTATGGGGACAACTCTAACGAACAAGCGCATCCGGTGGGCGAGAAAGCAGCCAATGAGCTTGGTCTCTTCGATATGAGCGGTAATGTGTGGGAGTGGTGTTGGGATCTCAATACCTCCTACCGTCGCTTCCGCGGCGGCCGCTTGGGACTACATTGCGGACTACTGCTCTGTCGCCAACCGCGACAGCAGCGGCAACCCGGACTACCGCAACAGCGACATCGGCTTCCGTCTGGCCCGCAGTTCGGGAAAGTAGCCTTCCGGAGCTCCAGCCAAGCCAGAAGGAAGAAGAGGCCTCACGATTTTCGCGGAAGCCCGAGAAGCGGGAGGCGGAGCCGGGAGCGCGAGGGGTGGAGAGAAAATCGTGCGCCGGAGGCTGGCCGTGCTTGGAGGCGGAGCCGGAAAGCTGGCTGGCCGGAGGCGGCGGTTACGCAAAGCTGGTGCGAAAACAAATCCAGTAGACTTCTCAATCCAAAATGCAGCTTTCCACGCTTGAAACAGCGGGAATAGAGGAATGCCACACGCCTCCATGCGCCATTTCGAGTTGCACCTCCGCCACCGCAGAAAAGCCCTTGAGTTTATCCTCAAAGCGCATTCATTTTTAAGAAGGTTTGAGCCGTCTTTTAAAACTAAAGAGGGAGCTTTTGGACCTCTGATTTCACTTCGCCATCGTGGAATCGCGTGGTCAGTTCTTGGGATTTGATCGCATCTGTTGCGGAGCGCAGGATGTTTCCGCTTCCGTCCATCGTGTTCGTATAACCTCGCGCCAAGGCGGCTGTGGGGTTCAGGGCGCGCAGGACGGCGGCATGCCGGGAGAGGATCGATTTTTCGTGCTGCAGACGGGTTTCGGCGCGGTGCTTGAGGGTGTCGCGGCAGCTGGCGAGGCGGCGGGAGAGTTCCGAGATTTTCAGATCCGGCCGATGACCTGCGAGAATACGGGCGGTGGAATTTCAACCTGTCGAGGCTCTGTTGCTTTTCCAAGCTCGACCTTCCGGGGATGGAGGACGCCGAACTTGTGCCGATCATCAGCGACGAGGAACATGCTGCCACAAGAGACGCTCTGCAAGCCTTGCCCGTCCTTGGTTGGAAAAGGGGGGCTTTAGGAAATCTGCATTCTGCCTTTCTCGGTGAGTCGGTATTTCTGGAGGCGGCTGTTGGGTTTTTCGGGGATGGTGCGTTCGAGAATCTGCTCCGATAAAAGTCGGTCTAGGTAATTGCGTTGAAATGTCTCCCGATGGCGAATGCCTGTGACTTTCTGGATTTCCGCACTGGTGCATGGTTGGTTTAGGCATGCCCGTAAAACATCATGAATCCATGCTTCGACTTGTCCGGTGACTTGTCCGGTGACTTGTCCGGTGACTTGTATCGACTCTAAGCCCCCTTTTCGTGATTGTTCACGAGTGAGCGGCAGGATTTTAGGCAGGATGAGGGTGAAGCGGACGCGTCCGGCGAGTTCTTCGATGGTGGGTTCGGGCAGGTTTTCAGCTTTGGCGATGCGGAAGATGCCTGGAATGCCGCTGCCCCATTGTTCGACCAGTTCCAGTTCTCGAAACACGCGGGCGATGACA
>Ga0247833_1000467_pt1 | contig 73585 bp, 67 predicted proteins | sample LaCruzMarch2015__7_FD_187117 | JGI IMG/M metagenome (GOLD analysis project Ga0247833, IMG submission 187117) | Freshwater microbial communities from meromictic Lake La Cruz, Castile-La Mancha, Spain - LaCruzMarch2015_8m | ecosystem: Environmental > Aquatic > Freshwater > Lake | place: Spain...
CTATTCGTAATTTTAACCAAAATTGAACGATGCAAAGTATTTTAAATCATCAACAAATTGAGCAAAAAATCATGCGTTTAGCGCATCAAATCATTGAAAATAGTTTTGGTGAGTCAACCATTTTTTTGGGTGGGATTTGCGGAAACGGGGTCGTATTAGCTGAAAAATTAAAATTAATCATTGAATCAGAAGGAAGGTCTGAAATTATTTTATTTGAAATTACGGTAGATAAGGAAAACCCACTCTCCCACCCTATTGAATTGTCCATACCTGAGGAAATGCTATCAAATGCCTATGTAGTTTTAGCAGATGATGTAATTAATTCAGGAAAAACCATGCAATACGCATTAACTAAAATACTGGAAAATTCATCCAAAGCAATCAAAACCGTTGCTCTAGTAGACCGCATGCATCGTCGATTCCCAATAAAAGCTGATTTCGTTGGACTAAGCCTTTCAACCACATTAAAAGAACGCGTTGAAGTGTTTTTTGAAGAGCAATCATCCAAAGCTGTTTTAATCTAACCGATATGAATCGCATCACTGAAACGGATTCACTTTATGATGGACTTGAAAATATGTCCACGCAAGAACTTCTTAACGGAATTAATCAGGAGGACCAGAAAGTAGCATTGGCTATTGAAAAAATTCTTCCTGAAATCACTCTATTTATTGATGAAGCCATTGGTAACATGCAAAAAGGAGGCAGATTGTTTTATCTTGGAGCCGGCACAAGCGGTAGACTTGGAATAGTTGATGCTAGCGAATGTCCTCCAACATTTGGTGTTGAACATGGATTGGTTGTGGGCATTATTGCAGGAGGCGATCAGGCAATTCGAAAAGCGGTAGAATTTGCTGAAGATGACACCCAACAAGGATGGAAGGATTTGGAAACTTACTCAATTAATGAAAATGACATTGTGGTGGGAATAGCGGCATCCGGTACTACACCGTATGTGCTTGGAGCAATCAACGAAGCAAATACCCGAGGAATTTTAACTGCTGGCATCACGTGCAACCCTGGGAGTCCCTTGGCCATGCAGCCAGTTCATGGATTAGTTGCGGAAGTTGGACCCGAATTTGTGACAGGAAGTACCCGAATGAAATCAGGCACCGCACAAAAGTTAATTCTGAATATGATTTCAACGAGTCTGATGATAAAATTAGGCAGGGTAAAAGGAAATAAAATGGTCGACATGCAATTGAGCAATGTAAAACTCATTGACAGAGGCACTCGAATGATCATGAATGAAATTGGATTGGAGGAAACGCAAGCGGCACAACTGTTAAAAGAATTTGGGTCTGTTCGAAATGCAGTTGACAATTACCTCAAAAAGAATCAAAATCAGTAAGTGTCAACTCCCTTCAAGTCTATTTTAATAAACTTTTTAGGATCGATTTTCCCCCCTTCTTTTTCAATTTCGTAGTGTAAATGTGGACCGGTGGATCTTCCGGAACTACCAACCAACCCAATTAAATCTCCTTTTTTCACCTCATCACCTTCTTTTACTTTGAATCCGCTGAGATGAGCATAGCGCGAAACAAAACCAAATCCGTGATCAATGACAATGCAATTGCCGTATCCATCCTCGGAACTAGCGATTCGAATAATTTTACCTGAGCCAGCGGCATATACTTTTGTTCCAATTTCTGCCGAAATATCAATTCCCTTATGCATTTTCATGGTAGAATCAATAGGATCCTTACGCATCCCAAAACCAGAGCTAACTCTTTTTAAATCAGAAAAATAAATCGGACAAACTGCCGGAATACTTTCCATCATACTTTCTTTATCCCGAGCAACCGCCAAAAATGTTTGCAGAAACTTTTGTTGCTTCCCAAGTTTACGCGCTAAATAAGAGGCACGCAACTCAATTTCACCAAAAACAGAAGCTCCCTGTAATTTAAGTTTCTCAACAAAATCAGGTTTAAATGCCTCTCCTTGCGGAAGGTCTTCTATGTCCACAATTGCATTAAACAAAGATGAATGAGTAGTATCAAAGCTATCAATTTGTTTTTCCACACGGTTCATTTCGATATCCAATCTTTGAGCAACGATTAATTGCATGGCAAGCTGATTTTTTAACTCTTTTTCAACGATGCGCATTTCGTCCATCTTGCTCGAAAAATAAAGCTGTGTAATAAAAAAAGTAAAGGCCAATGACAAAGGAAACAAGGCGATTTTAAGGAATTTTCTTGAAAACTTTACTGTCGATTTTTGAGTTGGTTCGATAATTTCTTCCATGATGAGTGCCCGTACATATTAAAGTTGAACTCCAATACGCAGTCAAGCAAAGAGATGTTACATTCCCTAACGTTTTAATGCACGATCCATCTCACGACGATCATCTTTCTCTTTTAAATCATCGCGTTTATCGTGCAGTTTTTTACCTTTAGCACACGCAATTTGAACTTTTAACCAGCCCTTTTCTGACAAAAATAATTTTAACGGAATTATGGTATTCCCCTTAACTTTTAAGAATTTTTCAATGCGATTTAATTCCTTTCGGTTCAGTAACAATTTTCGATCACCTCTGGTCTTATGTTCATAGAAAGAGGCATTTGCATAAAGAGCGATATACATGTTTCGAATCCATAACTCATCCTCTTGCCAAACGCAATATGCTTCCATAATACTTGCCTTTCCGCTGCGAATACTTTTTATCTCAGTTCCAGCAAGTTTTAACCCTGCCGTAAACTCTTCTTCAATGAAAAACTCAAAGCGAGCACGTTTATTTTTAATATTTACTTCGTTGGTTGCCAAGTATGATTTTTAGGTCTGCAAAGGTAAGGAACAAAACAGTATATTTATATTGTAAAAAATATATTCAATGAATTCAATTTATATTGTTGCTCAATTCTTAACTTATTACCGGAAAGTTGAAAAACAGAAAAGTCGAACAACATGGGTTCAATGGAGAGAAATCGTTGAAGAAATCTACCGTGAAAAATATTTTCAAGGAAAGATAAAAACCATCATTAATTCAGGTACAGCTGATAGTTCAAAGATTCAATCAACAGCAAATTTCATCTCCTTATTAAGGAACTTGTCAGATAGTGAAAAAACGGAAACGTTGCAATTGATTCATTTATACTTAGAACTATTAAAAAAGGATAAAGATTTAATTCTTGCTGAAAAATTAGACAGTCAATTAAAGGAATTTTATGTTGCTCCTGAAAATAACGATTCAGAAATACAAAACACGGTACTCAAATGGATTTCAGATAAAGAAGAAGATAAGTTTTACTTTAAAATAAAATTGGACGGCACATTATTATTGGTTTTACTAGACTTTTTTCTACGTTGGATAAGCCTCTGGAATTACAAAACCAATAGCATTACCTCGAGTGAAATAAACGAAACACCTGGTTTTTTTCTTCTCAGTCAATTACTAATCATCCCTGTGATTATTTTCTTAATTAGTTATTTTCGTGATAAAAACATCATTCATAAAACGCAAGAAATATTTAAAAAAATCGGCCGAAAAGACTTAAAAATAATCAATAATCATAGTCCTTGGAACTACCTGATTTGTTTTTTGATTTTAATTATTGGCACCTTAGTCTCAGTCATTTCATTAAATATTGCAGAAGAAGAATATCCAGTTCTTATTCCGATTTTCGCAATTGTCTACGGATTATATTTAATCGTCATTTTATCATTTTTCTCCAAAAAAAGACCGTCTATTTCTTTAATAATGAATCAGTTAGAGAGAATTAATTTAAATCAGGTTAAGAATAATTTAAACCACAACGAGAATGATGAAGAAATAATAGAATTGGATGTTAGTTTGAGGTCTGCCAATGACAAAATGGAAGCATATGTGCTAGAAGCTGCGCTATTCGGCGCTCTTGCATTCAGTGGTTTTCTTCAACTTATCTCTTCAAGCAATGTTTCGATTGAAAGTCTCGGTGCTTTTTCAACGAATATTTACACCATTTTCGAAGAGCTTGTAAATTTCTCTATTGCTTCAACGTTCAAATCATTAGAGTTTCTATTGAGTAAAGACGGTATTTTATCGTTAATGGCATTTTTAACCTTGTTTTGTTCCGTTTTTTTCTTGGCGGTTATAGCTTCCAGATTACGTTTCAATGATCTTGCTGATGCTATTGACCGTTCGCTTCAACTTTCCAAAATCTACAATGAGAAGGAAGAAAATACGATCAATACTAATTCAGGTATGACCAATGAATCTTCAAATTTCTTCACCAACTTGATAAGAAAACATTTAATTCAAGGAAATTTGAGTCTAGAGCAAACTTTTCCAATTATGGAATTTATGCGCTTCTTCAGAACGCTGGGTATTTTTACATTCTTTGTGATCGTTGTAGCAGGTGGACTTTTCGTTTCTGCACAACTATCCATGGTGTTAGCGTTTATTATGCTTATCTCTTTTTTGTTTTTCAAACTGAAATTGATTGTTCAATACCTAAAGAACGTTACTACCCAATTTCAAGAATTCTATTTTAGAGTTGAAAAAAAAGTGTTTTACTTTATAATTGGATCGGTATTGCTGTGCTTTGTTTTAAGATCGTTCAATTTCGATGGTAAATTAACACAGACTATTATTGTCATTTCCTTCTTGATTATTTTCATTCATTATTTACTTAGCCTCTTTATTCCTGAAAAATTAGAAGATGCTGAAATCACTGAAAGTATTTTCATGAGTGGAAACCGAAATAAAATTGCTTTAAAAAAATTGTATAAGATTTCACTTGCTGTTTTGTTTTTAGGATTAATGTTCAAAATAATGCATTTCCCTGGTGCAGGATTACTTTTGATGGTAGGAGTTTTTCTACTTGCGGGCTATTTCATTTTCGGACAGAAAACAACAAATAATAACAAGTTTTTAGGATTCATTTATCGCACTTGTTTTTCTCTAACCATCATTGGCGGAATCTTTTTCATGATGCATTGGCCAGGTGCTGAATTAGTAAGACTGATAAGTCTTATTTCCTTAGCAATTAGTTTTATATTACTATTTATTTATAAAAAACAACTGTTACAAAAAACGAAAAATATCACTATTACTTTTGTTATTTTGGCATGCTTACTTCAATTTCCATTATTTCGCTTTGCGCTAACAACCTTGTCATTTAATTATCCTATTTTTTTAGAAAAAATGGAGATTGCTGCTATTCGCACGAAAATAGTAAAACCAAAAGATCTTGGATTTCTAGATGCTAAAACAAAACCTGAACTAGATTCTCTAAAATATTATATGAACCTCAACGATAAAATAATTCATAAAATACATCCACATGATTTAAATGATTATTGTTCGACTCTACTTGAAAATCAAACGGATACTACCATATTAAATCACGGGTTAAAATGGTCAAACTGGATTATTAAACAAGACCAATATAGTACTCATTATCTAATCAACATTCAATTTCATATTAAATTAAAAAATTACACTACTGCCTTAAATCAACTTAAAATTATTGAAAAATTAAAATTTGATGAGGACGAAAAAAGGATTCGGAATGAAATAAAAGAATTAAAAAAAATCTGCTACAAAAACTTGCCGCTAGTAAAGTAGAACCCAATAAATTCAAACAAATGGTGATTTACTGAATTGGTTAAAACAAGAAATATTGATAACAAAAAATTAAATTGTTTAATTTTTTTCAATAAAAGTTAAACAATGTTAAACACAATTTGTTGTTAAACTGATTGGATGGCAGAAACCAATTTAAAAAACGCGGAGAAACCGAAAATCCTCAAGAGTAGGGCTAAATAATTTTTTACATTATGGAACACTTAAAAATTGCGAGCGATAATTACGTAGCCTTTACGTTTTTTATCGGTACTATGGCTATGATGGCCGCTTCTGTTTTTTTCTTTCTTGAATTGAGCAATACGTCTCAAAAATGGAGAACGTCTGTTCTCGTTTCGGGTTTAATAACCTTCATTGCAGCAGTACATTACTACTACATGAGAGGTTACAATTTAGAAACTGGTGATTCACCAACATTCTTCCGATATGTTGACTGGATCCTAACAGTGCCTTTGATGTGTGTTGAGTTTTATTTAATAACCAAAAAAGCAGGTGCTAAAATTGGTTTATTGTGGAAATTGATTGCTGCTTCTCTTATAATGTTATTGACGGGATATGCTGGTGAAGTTTTAGACAGAGACGGTAGTGTATTGTGGGGAGTTTTGTCTGGTGCAGCTTACTTCTATATAGTTTACATCATCTGGTTTGGCGAAGTTGCTCAGTTGGCACTAACGGCTGGTCCACAGGTTGCAAAAGCAACAAAAATATTGGCTTGGTTTGTACTAGTTGGTTGGGCGATTTATCCTTTAGGTTATATTCTAGGAACTCCAGGTGGATTATTTGGATGGCAACCAATTGCTGACACTGCTGCAGCTATGAAAGCGATGGATATTGTATACAACATTGCAGATGCAATAAATAAAATTGGATTTGGTTTAGTTATATACGCTTTGTCTCGTTCAGAAGACTAATAGTATTTCTATTTTTTAAGTCGGAATAAAAAAGACGGAATTACTTGGTAATTCCGTCTTTTTTTTGATTGCTATTTTCAATTTTGATACTGCTGATAGAATTATAATTAACTGAAAATACAGTCTATAAACCTTACTATCGAGGACCCTTTGATTCTTACGATTGTTACTCTTTACGGGCTACTAAATCTAATACCCATTGCAATTGCTCTTCACGTGTCATGGTTGAATTATCCAATAAAACAGCATCTTCAGCCTGAACTAATGGACTTTCTTTGCGATTTGAGTCGATAAAATCACGCTCAACCAAATTATCTTTTACCTCCTCTAAGGTCATTTCAATTCCTTTTTGAGTTAATTCCAAATAACGCCGTTGGGTTCTTACTTCAATGGAAGCGGTTACAAATAACTTTAGGTCTGCATGGGGAAAAACGACCGTTCCAATATCACGTCCATCCATCACAATACCTCCCTTCTGCCCCATTTTCTGTTGCTCGTGTACTAATTTTTCACGCACCTCCTTAATTTCAGCAATTCTTGAGACTGAACTGGCAACATGTCCTTGGCGAATTTCATTTTCGCAATTCTCGCCATTTAAATAAATTGATTTATTTCCTTGATCATCAATTTTAAATTCAATGCTTATAGATGAAAGAGCGTTGATAATTTCAGCTATTTGGATTTGATCTCCTGAAATCCAGTTATTCCGCAAACAATACAAGGTCACCGCACGATACATTGCACCGGAATCGATAAAGATATAGTTCAGGTGGGAAGCTAAATCTTTGGCAAGGGTGCTTTTTCCACAAGATGAAAAACCATCAATAGCAATGGTAAGCTTTTTAGTTTGCATGCAACAAAACTACCTTTTTTTCCATTTACCTAACGAACTTGACAAACTTATTACATTGTTTGAACCCGCTTTTGAATAGATGACATATCCGTAATCCAATCGAAATCGTTTTGTTTTTACACCAATGCCCAAACTAAAACCTGCCATTCCAGGACGCATTTCAATTTTCATTTCTTGTCGCCTATGGTAATTAAAGCCCATTCTAAAAAACAAACTTTTGGAAATAGACAATTCAGTTGAAAGGGACAAATGACGCGCCATTTTCTCAACAAAATTGGCTTTGGCAACAGGAATAGTATCACCTGTTAAAGCATCATAAGTTGGCAATGCATAAGGATCATTATAGGTTAAATCCCATTGATTCAAATGATGTAAAACAAGATAAAATCGAAAGGGAGCATGTGCTAATTTATAGGAAAACCCCAATTGTAAATCAGCCGGAAGAATTCCTCGATCATTACTTGTATAATTCGCTAATTTGAACCCCGCATTCTTAAAAAGTGCCGTGGCCGTAAATAGTTTATTGGGATGATTAAATGTTCCACTCAAATCAATTGACATTCCATATGCACTATAAGTTTCGAGATTTGAACCAATAAAATTAAAATTTCCTCCCACTGAAATTACCGGATTCAATTGCTTTCCATAACCTAACCCAATAGCATACTCAAAAGGTCGAAATGAATTTGTTGGAGTTCCATTAGCTTCTGTTCCTTGAAATGTTCCGTAATCCACGTATTTTACATTGGCTGAACAAATACCTTTCAATCCTTTCTGTGCATATGCCACCATCCCATAGTTAATTCCCCCTGCTAAAAAAGCTTGATTAAAGGAAATGGATTGGTGCATTTTTTCATTCAAAACGGAAGGATTTAATATTCCTAAATTAAGATCATCATCAACACCAGAAATAAAATATCCTCCGGTTGAGGCAGTTCTAGCTGAATAGTCCATATTTAAAAATGGAAAAGAAAACCCACCTCCTGTCTGGGAAAATGATAAAGATAAATGAATAAACACGAGTAAAAAAACACAAATTTTCATATAAAACAAACGCTTAAAATTGTAATTAATTGTTAAAACCAATGGCTAATTTTATCAATAAAGAAACAGAACACAAAAATACAATTTTATTATTTCTTGTAAATTTTAATAAATGCTATAAATCACCGTTATTTTTTTTCCATTTTGTCGTTACTTATTCAAATCCTTAAAACTCTTTATCATGAAAACAACAGCCACACCGAAAGACATTTTATTTGTTGCAATGCTATCTATCACTTGTTTAGTTGGCTATTTGGGTTTTTCACAATCAGCCAAAATAAAATCTGAAAAGCAGCAACTTTCAAATTCTGAAAATTTCGTTTCTACCACATTAACACAAAAGAAATAATTGCTTGATATCTCTTTTTAATAAGCTAAAGCCCGTCAGTGACGGGCTTTTTTTTATCTTTGTAAAAAAATGATAGATGGAAATTCCTAAAACATACGATCCTAGAAGTACGGAAAATAAATGGTATCAATACTGGATAGAAAAAGGTTACTTTTCTTCAACTCCTGATGAACGTGAAGCATATACTGTGGTAATACCACCACCAAACGTTACTGGCGTTTTGCACATGGGACATATGTTGAATATCACTATTCAAGACGTTCTTGTTAGAAGGGCAAGGATGTTAGGAAAAAATGCTTGTTGGGTTCCTGGAACTGATCATGCCTCCATTGCTACAGAAGCAAAGGTTGTTCAAAAATTACGCGAACAAGGTATAAAAAAATCAGATTTATCGCGTGATGAATTCTTGAAACATGCCTTCGAATGGAAAGATAAACATGGTGGCATCATCCTAGAACAGTTGAAAAAATTGGGCGCTTCATGTGATTGGGATAGAACTCATTTTACAATGGATAAAGAATATTCTGAGTCTGTGATTTCCGTTTTTATTGATTTGTATGAAAAAGGAAAAATTTACCGTGGATTGCGCATGGTTAATTGGGATCCTGAGGCCTTAACGGCACTTTCTGATGAGGAAGTACTTTTCAAGGAAGTAAATTCCAAATTGTTTTTTGTTCGCTATAAAATTGAAAATTCCGAAGACGATTGGTTAACCATCGCCACAACAAGACCGGAAACCATTTTAGGAGATTCTGCCATCTGCGTTAACCCAACAGATGATCGTTATAAAAAATACATCGGTAAAAACGTTATTGTTCCAATTACAAATAGAATAATTCCAATCATTGCCGACGAATACGTTGAAATAGATTTTGGTACGGGTTGTTTAAAGGTAACTCCCGCTCATGATACCAATGACTATGATTTGGGTAAAAAATACAACCTCGAAACAATTGATATTTTTAACGCAAACGGAACATTGAATACTCATGGTTTACATTATGCTGGGCAGGATCGATTTGACGTTCGGAAATTAATCGAAAAGGAACTCGATGAAAAGGGGTATTTAGTTAAAACAGAAGACCACGTAAATAAAGTAGGTTTTTCCGAAAGAACAAATGCAGTAATCGAACCGCGGCTTTCATTGCAATGGTTTGTAAGTATGAAAGAATTGGCTGAGCCTGCCCTGGAAAACGTACAAAATGGGAATATTCAATTTTATCCAGAAAAATTTAAAAACACATACCGACATTGGATAGAAAACATGAAAGATTGGTGTATTTCTAGACAACTTTGGTGGGGACATCGCATTCCAGCTTGGTACTACGGGACAAATACGGAAGATTTTGTAGTTGCACGAACGCAGGAGGAAGCGATTGAATTAGCCAAGAAAAAATCAGGGAAAGAAATACAGATTTCAGATTTAAAGCAAGATGAAGATGTACTTGATACATGGTTTTCTAGTTGGCTTTGGCCTATTTCTGTTTTCAATGGATTAACGCAACCGGGTAATGACGAAATAAAATATTATTATCCAACCAATGATTTAGTTACAGCTCCTGAAATCATGTTTTTTTGGGTAGCGCGAATGATTATCGCAGGGTACGAATACCTTGGTGATCTTCCTTTTAAAAATGTTTATTACACCGGAATTGTTCGCGATAAACTAGGAAGAAAAATGTCCAAATCACTTGGGAATTCGCCCGATCCATTAGATCTAATTGAAAATTACGGTGCTGACGGTGTTCGCGTGGGAATATTAATTTCTTCCCCTGCCGGAAATGATTTACCATTTGATAGCTCACAATGCGAACAAGGTAGAAATTTCACCAACAAAGTATGGAATGCATACAGATTAGTTTCTTCTTGGGAAATTCGAGAATTCGAGCAACCTGAGTCATCCCATAAAGCAATTCAATGGTTCGAAGCTAAATTCAATAAATCACTCGTTGAAATTAATGATGCGTTTGATAAATTTAGAATTTCAGAGGCTTTAATGTATATCTACAAATTAGTGTGGGATGATTTCTGTTCGTGGTATTTAGAAATGATTAAACCAGGATATGAGCAACCAATTGATGCAAAAACAATTGCAGTCACTACATTTTATTTTGGTGAATTACTTAAAATCATGCAAACTTTTACGCCGTTTGTTTCTGAAGAACTTTGGCATTTACTGGAAAAAAGAGATGAAGGGGATGATATTGTTGTTGCAAAATGGCCAACCGTTCAACCGATTAATGAGGAGATTTTAACCCAATTTGATTACATGGAAAAAGTAGTTAGTCAAATTAGAACTATTCGCAAAGAACAAAACATTGCCAATAAGATAAAATTAGAGCTTTTCATAAAAAAGAATCAAGTAATTGATTCTCGATTCGATTCAGTAATTCAAAAAATGGGGAATCTTTCCATTTTAGAGTATATAACGGAAAAAATACCTCAAAGTAATTCTTTTATTGTTGAATCGAATGAGTACTTCATTCCCTTTGGAGATACAATCAATTTGGAAGGTGAGAAAGAAAAACTAAAGGCCGATTTAAAATACACCAATAGCTTTCTAGAAAGTGTTCGAAAAAAACTAACCAACGAAAAATTTATGGCCGGTGCGCCTGATCAAGTAGTAATTGGAGAGCGTAAAAAAGAAGCTGACGCATTAAACAAGATTGCTGTTTTAGAGGAAAAAATTGCAGAGTTGTCTTAATTAGAACTTATTCTCAAAGAAACTTGATTTCTTTTACCTCGAATAGGAGTTCATTATTGTTGTAATTTACACGTAGTTTACCAAATGGATCAACTCCCGTAATTTCTCCTTGAAATTCACCTAACTGTAAACAGTAATAGGTGGAAATTAAGTTGAGTTGATATAAATTTTTAAGATACATATTGTTTAAAATATTTCTGCCTAATTCGATACATGAGAAATACTCATTCAATTTATTCAATAGCCGTTCTAAAACATCAATTCTATTTTGCTCAATTCCAAGCTGTTCTCTCAAACTTGTAGCGTTTAAATTCTCAAATTTCAACTGATTAACATTTAATCCAACTCCGATAATCGAGCTTACAATTTTACTTCCGACTAGTTGATTTTCGATCAATATCCCACCTATTTTCACCCCTTGAACCACTATATCATTGGGCCACTTAATTTGTGCTTTAATTCCCAAATCATTCAAAGTACTGCAAACAGAAACAGCAGTATATTGCATTAATGTTAATTGATTTGTCACTGACAAATTGTCTAAGGTAATATATACAGAAAAAAGTAAGTTCTTGCCTACTTCAGAAACCCATACAGCCTCTCGTTGACCTCGTCCTTGTGTTTGCTCATCTGCCAGAATGACTTGACCAAATTCCACTTTTCGCTCATTTAACAAATTGGCAGTATAGTTGTTGGTAGAGTACGTGCAATTCAAGTATATGATTGAGTTACCTATTTTAGTGTTTTTTTTCAATTTGATTGTGATAACAAGGGTTAACGAAAATAATATTACGTAAATTTGTAAGAATCAAAGATACATGAGCAAAACGAAAAAACAAAGTGAATCAAGTAAGTTGTGTGAAACAATAATTGAGGGAATGCAAGACAACAAAGCTAAGGACATTGTGGTGTTAGATTTACGAGAAATTGAAAGCGCTGTTTGTGATTTTTTTGTTATCTGTAGTGGAGAATCCTCAACACAAGTAGATGGTATTGCAGAATCAATAAGTCGTAATACCCGAAAAAATTTAAAACAAAGACCTTGGCACATAGAAGGAAAATCCAAAAGCGAATGGGTATTATTAGATTACTTCGATGTTGTAGCTCACGTATTTTATAAAGATACACGTTCATTCTTCGATATTGAAGACCTTTGGTCGGATGCAATTCGTACAGACATTCCAAATTTGAATTAATTAACATGGCAAATAATAACAAAAAAAGCCCCTTCTCCATTTACTATATTTATGCCATTATTGGTGTTGCAATTATAGCATTTCAACTATTCATGAATGGCGGAAGTGAAACAAAAATTAACACCAAACAAACATTTTTCACTCTTGTTGAGAAAAAAGGTGTTCAAAAAGTAAGGATTATCAATCGCGAAAAGGTAAAATTTGAACTGAATCAAACGGGTCTTCAATTAGTGTCAAACAGCACCGATGCTGATTTTAAAGCTATGGTCAAAGCACTTACGAAGGAATCGCCGAAAAAAGATAAGAAAGTAGTTTTTATCCTAGAAGAAATTGGTGACTTGGGTAATTTTGAAAATGAAATAAAATCTAGAGATCCCGCCTTATCTTATGAGGCTGATAAAGAAACAGATTGGTTAGGTCAAATTTTATCTTTCTTACTCCCTATTCTTATACTTGTAGCTATCTGGATGTTTGTTATGCGTCGCATGACCGGTGGTGGTGGTGGTGGTGGTGGCGGAAGTCAAATTTTCAACATCGGAAAATCGCGGGCCCAAGTATACGATAAAGGGAAATCTACCAATATAACATTTGCAGATGTAGCAGGTCTTGAGGGAGCAAAAGAAGAAATTGTTGAGATTGTTGACTTTCTTAAAAACCCAAAAAAATACACTGAGCTTGGAGCAAAAATTCCAAAAGGTGCATTGCTAGTTGGTCCTCCAGGTACTGGTAAAACCCTATTAGCAAAGGCTGTAGCGGGTGAAGCAAAAGTTCCATTTTTCTCGCTATCAGGATCTGACTTTGTTGAGATGTTCGTTGGAGTTGGTGCTTCTCGGGTACGAGACTTATTCAAACAAGCAAAAGAAAAAGCTCCTGCAATCATTTTTATAGATGAAATTGACGCTATTGGTCGAGCAAGGGGGAAAAATAATGGATTTAATTCAAATGACGAAAGAGAAAACACACTAAATCAACTACTTACTGAGATGGATGGGTTTGGTACAAATTCAGGTGTGATTATCTTAGCTGCAACCAATCGTGCAGACGTTTTAGATAGCGCCTTGATGCGTGCTGGTAGATTTGATCGTCAAATTTATGTTGACATGCCTGATTTGAACGAAAGAAGAGCAATTTTCCTAGTACACCTTAAGCCATTGAAATTAGCTGAAGGATTGGATATCGATTTCCTTTCTAAACAAACACCTGGTTTCTCAGGAGCTGACATTGCCAATCTTTGTAATGAAGCAGCGTTAATTGCTGCCAGAAAAGACAAAAAACAGGTTGAAAAACAAGACTTTTTAGATGCTGTTGATCGAATTGTTGGTGGTTTAGAGAAAAAAAATAAAATAATTACCACTGAAGAAAAAGAAGTAATTGCATTTCATGAGGCTGGTCACGCTACAATTTCGTGGTTGTTAGAATTCGCTCATCCTTTAGTGAAAGTTACAATTGTTCCCCGCGGACAATCCCTTGGAGCTGCCTGGTATTTGCCAGAAGAACGAACAATCACAACTACAGAACAAATACTCGATCAAATGTGCTCGGCATTAGGCGGTAGAGCAGCTGAGGAAGTGATTTTCGGTAGGATTAGTACTGGAGCCCTTTCCGATTTAGAAAAAGTCACCAAACAAGCCTATGCGATGGTTTCAATATATGGATTAAACAAACGTCTTGGTAACATATCCTTTTATGATTCTCAAGGACGTGATACGTTCACAAAACCATATTCTGAGGACACGGCTAAAATTATTGACGAAGAAGTGAGTAAACTTATTGAGGGTCAATATCAACGAGCGGTTGAAGTTTTGAAAGAAAACAAGGAAAAACTAGAAGAATTAGCCAATAAATTGTTAACATCAGAGGTGATTTTTAAGGAAGATTTGGAAGCTATCTTCGGTAAACGTATATGGGATAAGGAAGAGCCAAACACAGAAGAAATTGAAGCTGAAATAATTTCGGAAACTACGACTAGTTTGCCTCCTTCTGAACAAGCAACTGAAAGCCCTAGTGAAGTTTCTGATAATTCTGCAGAACAGAAAGAAGTAAATGGAAATAAAGGAGATTCCAACGAATCTCCCAAAGAATAAGACAAGCCAATTTCTATGTCTAATTTAGCAACAAGGGCTATCACCGGTTTTTTCTTTGGTTTAGGCGTAATTGGGTCTATTTTATTAGGCGATATTGTTCAGTCAGTAGTTTTTGGAGGATTTCTTTTGCTTGGATTATTGGAATATGCCCGGTTGTTTAAACGCACAGCACATAAGCAAATCCCTTCTTTAACTGCAATTTTCGGAATTTCAATTTATTCTATTATTGTACTTTCAAACAAAAGCTTACTCGAATCTTCGATTTTTTATTATTTCATTTATGCTCTACTTTTTCTTTATTTCCTAATTGAATTATGGAGAAAACAAGAACAACCAATTGCCAGCATAGGAATTTTTGTTTTTGGACTCATTTATTTGATTATTCCTTTTGTTTTAATGAATCAATTAATGGTTGAGGACACAAATCAATTCCCTTTGCTGATTGGAATGATTCTACTAATTTGGTCTAATGATACATTCGCTTATTTAATCGGTCGTAAACTAGGTAAAACCCCGCTTTTTGAACGAATTTCACCGAAAAAGACTTGGGAGGGAACAATCGGAGGAATTTGCTTTACCTTGTTAACCGGTGTTCTAATTTATTACTTTTCAGCAACATATAGCTTATTATTTTGGATAATTGCTGCATGTATAGTTGCTCCAACAGCAATTTATGGAGATTTATTAGAATCGCTTTTCAAGCGAAGTTTAGACATTAAAGATTCGGGTAATATTCTTCCTGGGCATGGAGGAATTCTCGATCGTTTTGATGCAGTGTTGTTTACAGTTCCTTTTTTTTATCTTTGGTATTTAATTTTTAACGATTTGTAAAACCCGTATCGAAATGAAAATTCACAAAGAAGGATTTGGAATCATATTTATGGCTGCCGTTATTTGTTCTATCATTGAAACTCTAGTTTTGTTTTTCGGGTTGAATTCATGGACCAATCTTTCATTATTTACCTTAAGTTTAATTCCACTAGGCATCTTCATATTGGTAGTTCAATTCTTTCGATTACCATCAAGAAAAAACAACTATGAAGATGGAATTGTCCTTTGTCCAGCGGATGGAAAAGTTGTGGTTATTGAGGAAGTTGAAGAAACAGAATATTTTAATGATCGCCGCGTACAAATTTCTATTTTCATGTCCCCTTTAAATGTTCATGCTAATTTTAATCCCGTTTCTGGTGTTATTCAATATGCCAAATATCACCCAGGAAAATTTTTAGTTGCTTGGCATCCAAAAAGCAGCACAGATAATGAACGAACGACCTTCGTAACAAAAACAGCTAGTGGTAAAGAAGTTTTGTTTCGACAAATTGCGGGTGCATTAGCCAGACGAATCTGTTATTACGTAAAATCTGGTCAAAATGTAGAAGGTGGTCAAGAATTCGGGTTTATAAAATTTGGATCAAGAATTGACCTTTTTTTACCGCTTGACGCGAATATCAGCGTTCAACTAAATCAAAAAGTAAAAGGTCAGCTTACAAAAATTGCTGATTTATAATATTTCATCAAATAAAAGTGATTTTGAAAAAATAAAAAATCATTTTTTGACTTTAGAAAAATTTAAAGTTACTTTTGCAGACTTAATTTTTAACAATCCCTGAATATGGCAAAGAATCTGGTTATCGTCGAATCTCCTGCAAAAGCAAAAACCATTGAAGGATATTTGGGTAAAGATTTTGTGGTGAAATCAAGTTTTGGCCATGTGAGAGATTTACCAAAAAAAGGCTTATCCATCGACCTTGAAAATAACTTCCACCCCAATTATGAGGTGTCCTCGGACAAAAAGCAATTGGTCAGTGAATTAAAAAAACTGGCTACAAAAGCCGAAACGGTATGGCTAGCAACCGATGAGGACCGCGAAGGAGAAGCAATATCATGGCACTTATTTGAAGCCTTGGACCTAGAAAAAAAAGACACTAAAAGGATAACATTTAATGAAATCACGAAAACTGCGATTTTAAAAGCAATTGAAAATCCACGAAAAATCAATAAAGAGTTAGTAGATGCACAACAAGCCAGACGCGTTTTAGATCGTATTGTAGGATTTGAACTTTCTCCTGTTTTATGGAAAAAAGTGCGACCTAGCTTATCGGCTGGACGTGTTCAATCTGTTGCTGTAAGATTGATCGTTGAACGTGAAAAGGAAATTGATCAACACAATTCAAAAAACTTTTTTAAAGTAGTTGGTAATTTTAAAGTTAAAAACGGTACAATAAAAGCTGAATTAGACGAGCAATTGAAAGCTCAAACCGAAGCTCAAAGCTTATTGGAAAAGTTAATATCAGCCAAATTCGCCATTTCTGATATTCAACAAAAACCAGCAACAAAAACTCCATCTGCACCTTTTACAACATCGACACTTCAACAAGAAGCCAGTTTGAAATTGGGATTTTCGGTTTTACGTACGATGTCCGTTGCTCAGCGTTTGTATGAATCAGGTAAAATAACCTATATGCGAACAGATTCAGTCAATCTATCGGATACAGCCCTTGAAGGAGCGAAAAATGCAATTCTTTCTATGTTTGGCGAGAATTATTCAAGACCAACGAAATACAAAAACAAAAACGCAAATGCGCAAGAGGCTCACGAGGCGATTCGTCCAACTGACTTTACTGTTTCAACAATTGAAGCAGAACGCGAAGAACAAAAATTATATGAACTAATCTGGAAAAGATCAATCTCCAGTCAGATGGCGCTAGCACAATTAGAGCGAACAACCATGAAAATCGGAAATACTAATACAAAAGATACATTTATAGCGAGAGGAGAAGTTATTCGATTCGATGGGTTTTTGAAAGTCTATATGGAATCAACGATGGATGACGAAGACGAAGATCAAAATACAGAAGGTATATTACCAGCTGTGCTCGTAGGAGAAGCAGTTGAACGAAATGAAATTAGTGCGACAGAACGATTTTCAAGACCACCAGCACGTTACATGGAGGCTTCGTTAGTTAAAAAATTGGAAGAATTAGGTATTGGAAGACCATCTACCTATGCTCCAACCATTTCTACAATTCAAAAAAGAGGATACGTTGAAAAATTGGAAAGAGAAGGAGTTGAAAGAAAATACGCTGTTATTACATTGTCCAATAACGAAATTGAAACAATTACTAAATCGGAAACAACGGGTAAGGATAGAAATAAACTAACCCCAACAGATATTGGTGTTGTTGTTACCGACTTTTTATGTGAGCATTTTTCACGTATTATGGACTATCAGTTCACTGCAAAAGTGGAAGAAGAATTTGATAATATCGCACAAGGATTAGAAAGCTGGACAAATATGATTCGGTCATTCTATGACCCATTCCATCAAAATGTTACGCATACCTTGGAAACATCTGAAAGAGCTACAGGAGAAAGAGAATTAGGCGTTGATCCAAAAACGGGGAAACGCGTATCTGCCCGAATTGGTCGCTTTGGGCCTATGATTATGTTAGGAGGAGATGAAAAAGAAGAGGGTGAAAAACCATCCTATGCTTCGTTAAAAAAAGATCAATCCATTCAAACTATTTCGTTGGAAGAAGCGTTAGAACTTTTTAAGTTACCTAGAACGATTGGTGAACATGAAGGTGAGGTTGTAAAGGCGAATAGTGGTCGGTTCGGTCCTTATATTCAAATAGGAAAAGTTTTTGTTTCTATCCCTAAGGAAGAAGACCCTATGACCATTTCTTTTGATCGTGCTGTAGAACTCATGTTGAACAAAAAAATTGCCGACGCTTCAAAAGTTTTAAAAACATTCACTGAAAGAGACGATGTACAAATTTTGGACGGAAGATGGGGCGCCTATTTCAAAATCGGTAAAAACAACTATAAATTACCAAAGGGAACTGAAATTGAAACGATTGAATTGGAGAAATGCCTTGAAATGGCTGCAGAACAAGACAAAGCACCTAAGAAAAAACCATTTAAAAAGAAATAAATTGGTTAATGTTCTCGGTTAAATAAGTAGTTGACCATTTCCATGATGGCTGATTTATCACTTTCAGTTTCAATAGAATCTAACAAATCTATTGCCTGCTGATAGTATCTATCCAAATAACTTTTTGTTTCTATCTTCACCCCCAGAGTCTCGTAAATTTCTTGGGTCGCCGACACTTTTGAATTCAGGTCTAATTCACTTTTAACTTGATTTAATTTTTCTCGTAAATCACCAACAGCGTTTTTTTCGGCAATTAAATATAAAAGTGTTTTTTTGTTTGATTTAACATCTCCACCAACCTGTTTTCCAACTTTATCAGGATTTCCATATAAGTCTAAAAGATCATCTTGAATTTGAAAAGCTATTCCTATATTAATTCCAAAATCATAGATTTTTTTTCTATTTGAAATTGAATTATTCGAAACAATAAAACCAAATTCAAGCGCACATCCCAATAAAACAGATGTTTTTAATCGAATCATTTTAATATACTCATCAACAGTAACAAATTCACTCGTTTCGAAATCCATGTCCATTTGCTGACCCTCGCATACCTCAATAGCTGTCTTATTAAACAATGTAAGTAATTCTGGAATATGTTGGCTTTTTTGATTGGCCAAAAGTTGATATGCCTTTACCAACAATACATCCCCAGATAGTATGGCTATATTAGAATTCCATTTTTCATGAACCGTGACTTTTCCTCTACGAATTGGAGCGGCATCCATTATATCATCATGTATCAATGAAAAATTGTGAAATACCTCGATAGCTAAAGCACAATTAATGGCATCTTCTTTTTGTACTCCCCCAAGTTCGGTTGCGAGCAATGTTAATACCGGCCGTAATCTTTTACCGCCATTACTTAAAAAATAATTTAACGGATCATATAAATTTCCTGGAGATAACGGAAATTCAATTTTAGTTATTTCCGATTCAATCAGATGGCTTAATTTTAATAATTCACTCATTTATCAAGAAGATTCAATAAATAGGAGCCGTATCCACTTTTTACAAGCGGTTCTGCAATTTGTTTTAATTGATCTTTAGTGATGTAGCCATTTCGATATGCAACCTCTTCAATACAACCAATTTTCAATCCTTGTCGTTCTTCAATTACTTGAACAAATTGTCCTGCCTGCATTAAGGATGTAAAAGTTCCTGTATCTAACCAAGCTGTTCCTCTATCTAAAACTGCCACTTTTAATTTCCCTTGTTTTAAATATTCCGCATTTACGTCCGTAATTTCATATTCACCACGCGCTGAAGGTTTCAAGTTTTTTGCTACTTCAATAACGGAATTATCATAAAAATACAAACCTGGAACAGCAAAATTCGATTTTGGTACTGCTGGTTTTTCTTCAATCGATATTGCGTTCATATCGGAATCGAACTCAACCACCCCATAGCGCTCAGGATCGCTTACATGATAGGCATAAACCACACCACCTGTTGGATCATTATTTTCTTTCAATAAAGTATCCATGCCGACACCATAAAATATATTATCGCCCAATATAAGCGCCACTTTATCATCGCCTATAAATTCTTCCCCAATTACAAAAGCTTGGGCCAATCCATTAGGAATTTCTTGTACAGCATAAGAAAACTGACAACCAAGCTCATTACCATTACCGAGTAATTTTTCAAAATTCGGTAAGTCATGAGGAGTAGAAATTATTAATATTTCCTTAATTCCTGCACTCAATAAAATAGAGAGCGGGTAATAAATCATCGGCTTATCGTAAACAGGCATTAACTGTTTACTTACTGCAAGTGTCAACGGGTGTAGGCGTGTGCCAGATCCGCCGGCTAAAATAATTCCTTTCATATAATTTACTTTGATACCAAAAGTAATTCAAAAGATATTAAATCAAAAATAGGATTGCTTATTTTTTTAGATTATCGTCTTGTTCGTCCTTATCTGTAATCAATTGAAGGGAAGACCAATCAATATCATAATCTTCGTCATAGGCATCAAAATAAGGCTCTTTGAACGACTTGGTATTTATAAATTTATCTAGCGTTAGTAACAAAGAAGGAAGCACGACTAAGTTCGTAATCATTGCCACCAATAGTGTTACAGAAATCAATAACCCAAGTGCCTGTGTACCACCGAATTGAGAAAATAAAAACACCGAAAATCCACAATATAAAACGATTGAAGTATAAAACATACCAAGTCCAGATTCTTTAATAGCAATAAGCACACATTCTTTTAAATTCCATTTTTGTGTCTTTAACTCCTGTCGATATTTAGCCAAGTAATGAATCGTATCATCAACTGAAATACCGAAAGCAATACTAAAAACTAATAAAGTCGATGGTTTTAAGGGAACACCGAAATAGCCCATAATTCCACCTGTTACAACCAGAGGTATTAAATTCGGGATCATTGAAATAACGACCATTCTCCATGATCTAAATAATAAAGCCATTAATACTGCGATAGAAACAATAGCAAAAATAAGACTCGAAAATAAATTATTTACTAAATACCTAGTTCCATCAGCAGCAACGACAGAGGTACCCGTAAAAGTAATATCATAGTATTGATTGTCAATTACTTTTCTCAAGTTGGATTTAAAGTTTGGCTTAGCATAATACGATTTCAGAAGTAATTCATTGGTATCAAGTTGTGTTTCAAGATCAGGATTTCCTTTTGAAATTAATGTCACGTATGAATTTCTTATTTCATTGTAATTCATCATGATCGTATCGATGTAGTTCTTTTTTCCAGCAGTAATTTCTTTAAAACATTTCTCCCAATTGCCTTTGTCAGGATTCATCACGGCATCAATTTTCTTCGCCCAAACATCGCGATAACTTAATACTTCATAAGATCCTAAATCCTTGATTTGACAACGGATTCGAAGTATAGTTGAAGAAGTGTCAACCAATTCTTTCATCGACATTCCCTGATTGGAAGGATTATTTAAATTAAATTGATCAATGTATTTTTTTATTCTTCCTTTTTCATTGTTACTGAATAAAGTAAAACTATTTGTGTCATTTCCGTAATAAGACATATTAACGAATTTGACTAAATCAACCACTGATATTGATTTAGAAAAAAGGCTGTCTTTATTAAGTAATTGTTGAACTGAATCAACTTTTTCCAAGGTGGTGTTATTGGTTGCACTGAATAATCTTCCTTTCGTTTTATAATTGATCATAATTTCGAAAGGAATTGACCCCCCAAAATTCTTCTCCAAAAACATCATATCCAATTTCAATGGATCTTTGGATGGTAAATCACTGGTTAAATTACCAGTTGTTTTTATTTTTGTAATTCCATAAAATCCGATAATAACTAAAACCAAGCTTATAGCATACACCCAATTTCGCTTATATTGAGTAACATAAAGTACAGACCCGATAATTCCTCGAGCAAATTTTCGATCTAAATGTTTTAAATGGCGTGCTTTGGGCTGTGGAGTAAATGAACTAATGATTGGTAAAATGGTCAAAGAAAGTACGAATACCATCATTATATTAACAGAGGCAGCAATACCAAACTCCATCAATTTTTCTGAATTTGTAAATATAAACGTTCCAAAACCTAATGCTGTTGTAAAATTAGTCATGAAAGTAGCAGTTCCGATTTTTTGGATTACACGCGACAATGCTTTAATTTTATTTCCATGTTCTTTGACCTCTTGATGGAATTTAGTGAGTAAAAACACACAATTTGGAACACCTATTACAATCATTAATGGGGGAATCAATGCCATTAGAGGAGATAATCTATATTCTAAAAACCCAATGACTCCCATTGCCCAAATCACAGCAATAGCCACCACAATAAGAGAAATTGCAACTACTCGGAAGGATCGGAAAAACACATAGAGTAAAAGAGAAGTAACAAACATAGAAATGCCGATAAACAGGAACATTTCACCTTGAATTCGTGAGCCAATAACTATTCTCAAATAAGGTAATCCAGCGATATGTATCTTACCCAAATGTTTCTCATAGGTTCGAGCAAGATTTTCAATTTTGTAGACTAAGGGCCATTTCGTTTTATCCTTGATAACCTCATCATTTATTCGCACCATCATCAAGGAGACATTGGAACTTCTATTAAAAAGGAGATTATTAAATGCTGGATTACTTCGAATTTGATTTTTTATAGAATCTATTGACTTATTTTCATCATAAATTTTATCCAGTTTGAATTTTTCATTCACCGTATCATTTAACAAGCAATATAATGTTGCCTCCGATTCTCTACCCTCTACCCCATCCATTCCAAGAATAGAATCACCCAACTCCTTCCATTTCTTGAAATTGTTCTTTGTGAACAATGAATCTGTTTGAATGGCAATAACCATAGTATTACCGTCTTCACCAAATCGTTTTTTAAAAGCTTCGTAATTTTGATTTGTTGCGCTATCCTTTGGTAAAGCAAGACCATACTTATTTTCAAGCTCTATACTAGTGAAAGCATGGTAACCAAAAAATACGGTTAATAGCGTAATTATCCCGATTATAAAAAATCGATTTCGAAGAATATAGTTTGCAATAAATAGCCACATAAAGTTACAATCGAAATAGTTTGATTTGCAAAGTTAACATAATCAAGCTTATTAAGGGTGTTTTTGGCTATTTAAACAAACTTTTGGCTAGATTTAAAATTGTAGCAATCGGAATATGACGTATTTCTGATGCATTAAAATCAATTGCCTTTTTAGAAGTCGGAGTGATAATTTGTTTGTATCCAAGCTTCAAAGCCTCTGAAATACGTTGTTCCAATTTGGTGATACTTCTTATTTCACCCGTTAAGGCAACTTCACCACACAAAACGGTTTTATGCTCAATAGGAATGTCAATGTTGGAGCTTAATATTGCAGCCACAACGGCTAAATCTAGCGCAGGATCATCAACCCTAATTCCTCCTGCAATGTTTAGAAAAACATCTTTACTAGCGAGTCGAAAACCACATCTTTTTTCAAGAACCGCTAGAATCATATTTAATCGTTTGGTATCAAAACCATTGGCAGTTCGTTGAGGCGTCCCATAGGCAGCGGTACTAACTAATGCTTGCACTTCAATCAAAATTGGTCTATTTCCATCCATCATACAACCAATAGCAACACCGCTAAGCGATTCGTCAGAGTCGGACACAAGTACCTCAGATGGGTTCAAAATAGGCAGCAATCCTTCTTGTGTCATTTCATAAATCCCAATCTCGTTGGTGTTTCCAAACCTATTTTTTAGCGATCGTAAAATACGATACATATGATTTTGATCTCCTTCAAATTGAATTACAGTGTCAACCATATGTTCTAGTAATTTTGGACCAGCAATAGTTCCATCTTTCGTAACATGACCAATCAAAAAGACAGGTGTACCAGATTCTTTTGCAAAACGCAATAATAAAGCGGTACATTCACGAATTTGAGAAACCGTACCCGTAACACTATCAATATTAGAAGAAAATAAGGTTTGTATCGAATCCACAATAACATAGTCAGGGTGTAAGGATTGTGCTTGTGAAATAATTGACTGAACGTTTGTTTCATTGAGTAAAAAACAATTTTCATTGGCCACTCCAATTCGTTCGGCCCGCATTTTTATTTGACTTTCACTTTCTTCCCCCGAAACATAAAGTACTTTATATTCAGTTTGTTTAACCGCCAATTGTAACAATAAGGTAGACTTTCCGATTCCGGGCTCTCCTCCTACTAGCACTAAAGAACCTAAAACCAAGCCTCCTCCGAGCACGCGGTTTAACTCACTATCCGTAATTTGAAGTTTTTGATCACGTTCAAATAATATTTCTTGAATTCGCTTCGCAGGTGCATTTTTAGAAAAATTGGAAAACGCAACAACATCTGATTTCTTGTTTACCTCAAGTATTTCCTCTACAAAAGTATTCCATTCAGCGCAGGAAGGGCACCTACCAATCCATTTTACAGATTCAAATCCACAGTTCTTACAAAAATGAGTTGTACGTTGTTTTGCCATGTTTCAAAGTTACAAATTGTTTCAAGGTTTAAAACGATATCACCCATTTGTTTTACTATTTTTGTCTTCTATTAAATGATTTGTATGAACTATTTTTTGATTTTTATGTTCTTTCTTTCTTCCTTTTTATCTTTTGGAAAGGTAAGATTTGTACGCGTGGTATTTAATTCAATTGCGAGTGAAGAAGCGACTGTAATTTGGCATCAAGAGAGCGGTGAATTTAAGCGATTTATTTTCTCAGAAGGTGAATCAAAAACAGAATCAGCTGATAAAATGAAACTTATCAATAAAATATCTAGCACAAACAATGCGAGAGGTTTTAATACGCACATCCTCCGATTAACCAATTTAAGTCCTAATACAAAATATTCATTTAAAATAGTTGATACTGATGGAGAAGGTAGTCTTTATTATTTTTCTACCTGTAGCAACTCTCCGAATGACCGAATTTCGTTTATCGCTGGAGGGGATTCTCGTGACCGTTCAGTTATTCGCCGTAAAGCCAATTTACTCGTTTCTAAATTAAAAGCGCACGCCGTTTTGTTCAATGGTGATTTCACTGGATTAGATTTACCTAACCAATGGGTAGAATGGTTAACAGATTGGGAATACAGTGTATCGGCCGACGGCAGAATTACTCCATTAGTAGTAACTAGAGGAAATCATGAGCTCAGCAACTCAATTTTAGTGAAATTGTTTGACGTTCCATCAAGAGGTGTTTTTTACTCCACTGAATTTGGAGGGAATTTATTAAATTTGGTTTCTTTAAATTCTGAAATTTTAAAAATTGGAGTGCAAAAAATATTTTTAGCATCAACCTTAAAAAAGCACGAAGATTTTATTTGGCAAATCGCTCAATACCACAGACCTATTCGTCCGCATGTAAAACATAAAAAGGAGATGGAAACGCAATACCGTAACTTTGTTCCTTTGTTTGAAAAATACAGCAATTTGCGTCTCTGCTTAGAAAACGATTCGCATACATGTAAAATCACATGGCCCATTGTTTCCTCGAAAGCGGAGGGTTCATCAGAAGGATTTATGAGAGATGATGAAAAAGGGATTATTTATGCAGGTGAAGGTTGCTGGGGTGCCCCTTTGCGTGCAGCAGACGATTTTAAACCGTGGACACGAGATGCTGCTGCAGTCAATCAATTCAATTGGATTTTCATTGCGCAAGATAAAATCGAATTACGGACAGTACTCTATGAAAATGCGGAAGATGTTGCCGAGTTAACTGAAGAAACACGATTTTCAATGCCACTAAACATCAATCTTTGGAATCCGTCAAATGGGAACCTTGTAGAAATTTTTCAACAAAAGAATAGAAATATAAAATAAGTAAGTGCGCTTAATTGTTTAATTCTTACATTTGTTTCTATGAGTGATTTTGTTGTTTCTGCACGCAAATACAGGCCTCAAACCTTTGATACGGTTGTAGGGCAGCGAACGATTACAGAAACGTTGAAGAATGCAATTAAAAGCGGTCACTTAGCTCAAGCATTTTTATTTTGTGGTTCAAGAGGAGTTGGAAAAACTACTACAGCACGTATCCTTGCTAAAACATTAAATTGCTTCAATAGAACCGAACAAATAGAAGCCTGTGATTCCTGTGATTCTTGTATGTCCTTTAATACCGGCGCATCATTGAATATTTATGAATTGGATGCAGCTTCAAATAATTCAGTAGATGATATTCGAAGTTTAATTGACCAAGTTCGAATTGCCCCCCAATTAGGTGATCATAAAGTCTATATCATTGATGAGGTTCACATGTTATCTCCTTCTGCCTTCAATGCGTTTCTGAAGACATTGGAAGAACCACCAAAACATGCTATTTTCATTCTTGCAACAACTGAAAAGCATAAAATAATTCCAACTATTTTATCTCGCTGTCAAATATTTGATTTTCAACGGATAAAGGTCAAAGATATCGCTCAACATCTGGGGGTTATTGCAACAAAGGAATTAGTTACCGCTGATCCGGAAGCATTATTTTTAATTGCACAGAAAGCAGACGGTGCTTTACGTGACGCTCTTTCGATTTTTGATCAAATTGTTACCTTTTCAGGTAATAACATCACTTATCAAGATGTTGTAACGAATCTAAACATACTTGATTACGAGTATTACTTTAAATTCATATCATTCTATCTTCAGGAGGATATTCCTTCAGCACTTTTGCTATTTAATGAAATTGTAGAGAAAGGATTTGACAATCATAATTTCTTAGTAGGAATGTCAGAACATTTCAGAAATTTATTGTTGTGTAAAGATGAGCGCTCAGTTCCATTACTTGAGGTTGGTGATATTGTCGAGCAACGATTTGTTGCACAATCAAAAGAACTAAAGCAAGCATTTATACTTCGAGCACTATCAGTATTGAATAAGGCGGATGTTGAATTTAAATCGGCCAAAAACCAGCGACTTTTAGTGGAAGTTTGCCTAATGCAGTTATGTTCTTTGCAAAGCGAGGGTGAAAAAAAAAATCCTTAACGGAAACGGTTGACATTTTGCCTTTTGTCGGTCAATCTCTAAGAACCGAGAAATCAGTTGCTCCTAAAGTTATTCCCGAAATCAAACCCCAGCCAATTTCGACTGCACAAGCTCAAAAAACTCCTGTTAATTTTGAAAAACCAACGGGCAATTACGCGAGCCCACATCCCTCCATCAAAGAATTACTGAATCCAATAAAAGTAGAGCAAATAAATAGTAATTTAGAGAATGCTCCGCGCGAAATCTTCAGTGAGGACCAATTGAAAATGGTCTGGAAACAATATAGTTTTATTGTTAAAGAACAAGGATTGGAAACATTTTATAATGCTTTAATAAAACGTAATCCAATAAAACAAAGCGACGAAGTCTATGTCATAAGTTTAGACAATGAAATTCAAAGAGATTACATACTTTCCCATATTGACCCTTTCCTCTTGCATTTGCGACAACACCTTAAAAATTACTCAATCAAAATAGAACTTCAAGTACTTGAACAATCCGAGGAAGAAAAATTCTTAACGAGTAAACAAAAATTTGAATTAATGGCGCGTAAAAACCCCAATTTACATGTCTTCAAAAGCATGTTCAATTTGGATATTGAATACTAAATTTAGGAAAGAATTTCCTTAAAGAGTATTGCTAATCCCATTACTAATAAAAACCAACCGAAACCTTTTTTTAATTTGCCGCCCTCAATTCTTTTTGAAAGTAGCGTTCCGATAACAATCCCTAAAATTGAAAGCACACTTATTTTCAGCAAAAGAAGCTGATCAAAACTTGCAAAATCGTCTACAGCAATCAAACCGATAATCGCATTAAGGACAATGATTATCAAAGAGGAGCCAACGGCCTTTTTCATTGGAATCTCGCAAACTAAAACCAAAACAGGAATTATCAAAAACCCACCCCCAACACCGACTAATCCCGTCAAAAAACCAATTAGTATTCCATGTGAAATTAATTTGGCAACTGAAACTTTTTTCTGCTGTTTAATTTCTGTTTTTCGAATTATTGCAAATGCCGCAACAATCAGTAATAATGAAAAAAAGACCAATAAAAGTTGATCACTATTAACTCCAAGATTTTCACATATAAAAACCTTTTCAGGTATGAGGGGAACTAGGAAATACTTTGTAATGTAAACGACTATTATAGATGGCATTCCCATTTGAGCGATTGCGGGAATATGATATTCGTTATTTTTAATATAAGGAATTGCTCCCAAAAGACTTGAGACACCAACGATCAACAAGGAATAGGTAGAGGCTAAAAATGGATTCACATGAAAAAAATATACTAATAAAGGCACGGTTAGAATACTTCCTCCCCCCCCCATGAGCCCCAGTGAAATACCAATTAAGACAGCTAAAAAAAGTCCAATAATTTCCAGATTAACCATTTGTGCGTAAAGCTCTAAAAATAAATTGAATTTACGTTACAATTGTTACTTGCGTCTTCGTTCTCCTGAAATTATTTTTTTAATCTGAAAAAAATAAGGCTCTATTGTATCGTAGTCACTATTTGGTATAGGCTTTAATGCAGGATTAGCAACAATATAACCTGCGGCATCAATTAAAATGTAGGAAGAAAACGAATTAATTTTACATTTTTGAATGAACTCATCTTTTTCTGATAATTCTACTACTGACCAGGGAAAATTGATATTCGAAATTTTCGCACCGTCTGATTGAACAATAATAGTTACAAATTGAATATAATCCTTGTATTTTTCATGGAGATTTAAAAGTGGCTGAATTTCCCTACTGGATTCGGCTAAAGATGGATCATAAAAATGAAAATACACGTGCTTACCTTCTAACTTTTGATTCGTTAAGGTATCCTTATTATTGTCACATTTTAAAGAAAAATCAATAAATCGAGTTCCAGGTGTCAAATCTGTTATTCTATCAATAACATTCCCGGCTATCTGACGGTGTTTTTGAAATTTCGAATATTGTCTTATGCTATCCAGCATTAAAATTAGATTGGTTTTTGGATACCTTTTTTCATAGAATTGATCGTAAAAAAGCTTGATTAAACTCAATTCCCTAATTTGAATATTTTTTAATTCTGGCTCCTCTCCCAAGGCAACCATCGCAAGTGAAGGACTTCGATAAGCAACAGCATCATATAGTTTATCTTTAACCCCATTCGATAAAAAACTTGTCAAATTACCGTAATACATATTGAAATAATTCATGTACGCCTCATTGTTGTAATAAATTGGGTATTTCACCAAATTTTGGACATATTTTTGTTGCCTCGTTTGTGCAGATACAGTTTCTAAATCATCCATTTCCGCAAAGGTAAACTTAACATGATATCGAAAAAACAAGGATGTATCCTTACCATATAGGTCAATTGCTCGTTTTTTCATTTTTTTATATCGCGTATCATATTCAGTCTGTTTAATTTTTTTCAAATGATAAAATTGTGATAATTCATTGTCTATCCATTGTTGGAAGCCCAAGATCTTATAATTTATATCTGAAGAGTCTAAGCGATAAAAAGTTAAATTCACTTGATTTCCTTGGGGACTTTTGGTGTCTTTTTCATTCAATTCAGGAAAGGTGACGAGGTAATTTCCACCCGGCTGTACATAGATCCATGAATAATTTTTCTTAGCGCGCAGAATTAATTTTTGAGTATATAAACGTGGGATTTTAAACTCGAAAAAACCAACTGAATCCACCGTAGATTTCAAAATACACTTTTCTTTTCCTGAAATATAATCTTCAATAGTATATAATGCAATTTCTTCATTTTTATAAAAGCTTCCGACGCCTCTAATTTGAATAGAATCACTTTTAACCTGAGAGTAAACAGGGGAAATAGAAAGTAAAAGTAAAAGTAAATTAAGAAACTTCATTTAGCACATTCAACTATATATCATTTAAACTAAGATCATAGGATTTGTTACAAAGGCAGAAATATCTCCCCCGTTGAGAAAAATCTCTCGCACAATAGATGAATTAACTGAAGCATATTCTAATTCCGTTAAAAAGAAAATAGTTTCAACGGGATATAATACATGATTCATCTGTGCAATTGACTTTTCATATTCAAAATCTTTCACATCACGCAATCCACGTATAATGTGATCACTTCCAATTCTCTTGCATAGATCAACGGTCAATCCTTCAAATGTTATTACTTGAAACTTACTGCTAAAAAGTGATTCAATGTGTTGTATTCGCTTATCCAATGCAAATAGAGGTTGTTTTTTGGTATTGATTCCTATTGCAATAATAACCTCATCAAAAACTTCTAGGGCTTTAACCACAACTGATTCATGTCCTTTTGTAAATGGATCAAAAGATCCCGGAAAAACTGCAACTTTCATATTTCACGTTTAAAAAAACTAAAACTTACATTACCATAATTACGGAAAAACTGAAAACACGGTTGCATTGAAAAATCCTTTTGCTTACTATGTTCCAAAATAAAAAAACCATCTTTCACAACCACCTTATTTTCAAGAGCAAGTTGAATAAGTGTTTCATAATTTTTGTAATCATATGGAGGATCAGCAAAAACTAGATCAAACTCGGTTTTATTTCTTTGTAGAAACGTTAAAATATCTAGTTTCATTGTTCGAAGGTGTTTTTCTGCACCCATCGTTGCTGCATTTTTCTGGACAAATTTCAAACAATTCGTATGTGTATCGACGCAAGTAATAAAGGATGCCCCACGCGAAATGAATTCCAACGCAATATTTCCCGTCCCTGAACATAAATCAAGAACATTTAAATTTTCCAATTCAATTTGATTTTCTAAAACATTAAACAATCCTTCTTTGGCATAATCTGTCGTTGGGCGTGAAGGAAAATTGGAAGGAACAGAAACTCTTCTTCCCTTAAACTCACCACCGACTATACGCATAAATTGAATGAATTAATATCTAATTCTGAATTTTCCACCCATTTAACACTATTTGCCATATGCAATTGTTCAATCGTTGTAATTATCTGGTCAGAAATCATATTGGCGTTTCTGTTAAATTCAAAAACTTCCACTATTCCTTTTTTGTCTAACAAATTCATTTTTTGCATAGAAAAAGAAATGTGATAAATTATATCTTCCATCTCGTTAAATGAATTCTGTAAAAACAATATTGGTTTATCCATTGAAAAAACAATGAAATCAAAATGTGATTCAGCAATGGCTAAAATCCCATGAAATTTAACACTTGTATTTTTTACTGTTAAATAATTTAGCCAGGCCGTTGAACTATGAATAATTTTGGATCCTGGAAATTTAGCAACAAATAGTGACTTTATCCACAAAGGAATTGTGAACATAGATACTGTTCCGAGTAGATGGTTTCGGTTATAATCAAAATCATTCTTAAAATAATTCTTACCGAAATTCAACTCAAATAATTTATCGAAATCGGAATTAGAGAACAAATTAGATGGGACTAATACTACATCCCTACTTGACCAAAGAACCAACGCATTAGAATAGTTTAGCAAGGATATTCCCTCTTTTACGAGAAAATCAACAATGATCTCTTTTTTTAATAATTCAGCCTTGAATGATAAGTCTAACGACCATGACGACAGGATGCTATTGGATGATAAATAATGTACAGAAAACCGAGAATCGGATACTTCAAAGAGAAGATTATTCATATTATTCATCCTCCCAAGAACCAACTGGAGTTGATTCAGGAATATCTAATTTTCCAACAAAAATGAATTCGTTTTTCTTACCTTGAACATCTGCATAAGGTAGTTTTCCGGAGATTCGCATTGCTGGAACTTCTTCCCTGCCTTTCAATGCCGCACCAACTTCAAACTTCCATTTTTCTTTTCCACCAGAAAATGGGATATAAAACAATGAATCAGCACTAAATTTAGCGAAACCAGATTTGATTCTACTTTCATTATAAGATTTGTTCCATCTGAATTTCGATCCCAATAGGGATGTTTTTAGGGTATCATACTTAAAAGATTTTAAATCTGCAGGACAAATTGGAGATTTAGATAATCTATAAGCCTCCACCAAATTCATGTTGTAGTCAATTGGACGATTGTCAGTATACAAGAAATCTCTTTCTGCTGTGGTTAGCTTTCTCGAAGGAATAATTCCAGCTGTCGCAACTGAATCTACTGTAGCTGTTTTCAAAAAGCTCATCAATTCCTCTGGTGAACTGGCATATTTTTTATTTGCCTTTACATATTCCATTTGAATTGTGCGTAAATCACTTAAGTTAGCAATTGCCAAACTTTTACATTTTTTATAATTACTATTATAAACTTCAGTGTCTCTAACACTTTTGTATGAAAGAAACAATAACACAAGGCTTATCAAACCAGAAACTGCACCTGTGATAACAAACAAATTTTTAGATAACCCACCCCAAGAATATAAAAAGCTTAAAACAGCAGCTACTAGTAACAATAAAGATGATAAATTAAAAACTGAATTTTGGTCTGTTGAAATTCCAAAATAGAACATACCCAATCCAGTTATTAAGAATAAAACAGGAATTGAAAATTTTTTTAATAAAAGCCCTAAATTTGACATAAACTCACATATTAGTAATAATTACAAATCTACAATTTTCATAAATACAAATCTAACCATCCTTCTTAAAATATCGACAATTTATCCATGTTTATACAAAAAAAAGACCTTTTTAGTTTCCGAAATCTTTTTGAATACCATTTTTCATTCAACCTAACGGAAGATCAGCAAAAGCTTCTAAATCAAATTGAAGTGTTTATTTCGAGCGATTCAACTAAAAACATGCAACTAATTTCTGGCTATGCAGGCACCGGGAAAACAAGTTTTATGGGGAGCTTGATCAAAACATTGTCTCAATTAACCGTTAAAACAATGCTATTGGCACCAACGGGAAGAGCGGCAAAGGTACTTTCCAAATATTCTGGTAAAAATGCATTTACTATTCACCGTATTATCTATTCAACGTCAGATAAACTTGATGGCGGTTTTCAAATGTCGCTCTCAAAAAACGTTGCTAAAAACACCTTGTTTGTAATTGATGAAAGTTCTATGATTCCTGATTTCCCCATTGATAACAAAGGAATTGTTGGCCGAAATTTATTGGAGGATTTAATTGAATATGTGTACAGCGGAGAAAACTGCAAATTGATTTTTATCGGGGATTCTGGTCAATTACCGCCTGTTGGCAGCTTGTATTCTCCTGCATTGGATAAAAACTACATGGCGCATCATTTCACTAATCTACAAGTTAATCACACACATTTAACTCAAGTGATGCGACAAACATTGGAGTCTGGAATTCTGTTTAACGCAAGTAAACTTCGTTCAAATGAATCCAATATTCAACTAATTTTGAAGGATTTCGGGGACATTCAAAAAATAGATGGCCTAAGCTTACAAGAATTTTTAGAGAAGTCATACGATACTGTTGGAACTGAAGATTCTATTTTGATAACTCGTAGTAATAAACGAGCGAATGAATTTAATCGACAAATTCGTTCACGTATTTTATGGCGGGATGAAACGTTACAATCAAACGACGATTTAATGATTGTTAAGAATAATTATTATTGGGCACAAAAATTAAAGGTTGGTTTTCTTGCTAATGGTGAACTTATACGAGTAGCAAAACTAAAACGAAGAGAAACTCTTTATGGGGTAGAATTTTTACACGCAACTATTGATTTATTGGATCAAGAAGAATCAACAATGGATGTTATATTATTTGAAGAATCTCTTTTTTGTGAGGGGCCAAATCTAGATAGAGAACGTATAAAAAGTTTATTTTTCGAAATTGAAAAAGACTACTTACACATTAAATCTAAAACTACTAGATATGCTGAAATAATGAAAAACCCTTATTTCAATGCCTTACAAGTAAAATATGCCTACGCTGTGACATGTCATAAATCACAAGGCGGACAATGGAAGCACGTGTATATTGATTTTGGTTATATGACGCCTGAAATGATTGATGAAGAGTATAAACGATGGTTATATACTGCATTAACTAGATCATCTGAAAAAGTTTTTCTTTTAAATTTTCCCGATTTTTTATTTCAATCGATTTAAATTCCACTCATTATAAAACTCATTTAAGAACTTTTCCATAAATGAATGACGGTCAATCGCCCTGTTTTTTGCCGTAACGGTATGCATTCGATCCTTAAGAAGAAAGAGTTTTTCATAAAAGTGATTTACCGTGTGACTTACAGAGTTCTTATATTCATCCGCAGATTGATGCAGCACAGGGTTTAAATCAGGCACATACAAAGGTCGATTTTTACTACCTCCAAATGCAAAAGCTCTGGCAATCCCAATGGCTCCAATGGCATCTAATCGATCAGCATCTTGAACAATCCTTGCTTCTAATGTGTCTGAAGAATCAGTAACCCTCGCTCCTTTATACGAAACTTGAGACACTACTTTTTCAACTTTTTCCGCAAGTTCCAAAGGGGCATTAAAATTCAAAAGAATTTCTTTAGTAAGTTGACTTCCTTTATTCCAATCCCCACCATTATATTTATGATCAGAAACATCATGAAGTAATGCCGCCAATTCAATCACTAATAAGTCACCACCTTCGGATTGTTGAATTAGTTTAGCTAGTTTCCAAACGCGTTCAATGTGGTACCAATCATGACTCCCTTCATTATCCTTGAATTTTAGATGGATAAATTGGGCAACTTTTTCAATTAAATCATTCATTTATTCTTCACAAATTGAGTCCTTTGGTTGCATCGCTGGATTCCAAGAAAACCCTTTAATAAATTGTTCTTCTTTATTTATCTTATCCATTGGGTAAAATTTACCATCTGGTTTGTCTATATAACTGACTCCCTTCACTTCACCGCTATCTAAATCCAACCTTAAATCACCCGCATATAATCGGTTCATCCCTTTGCGCTTTATTATTAAAGATGTGTCTGTATTTTTTTCTTCTTGAGGGAAGAATATTGTCCATGCATTTCCATATACATGAGCCACATGTAATTTTTGGTTTTCAAATTCAGCAACCATATCCCTACCGGATAATTGATTGTAATATTTACCAGAATCAAGTTCCATAAGTGCGGAACTATTTTCAAATATTTCAATTTTTTGTAACACGGTGTCTTTAAAATACACGATCATTTTTTTGCCTTTTAATTCAGCGTTTTCAGACCAAACAATGGGATTGTTAAATAAAAACAATTGATTTAGGGTTTCGCTAAACGTAACACTATCTGATATTGCCTGTATTTCCCTATTATAGACTTTAACATTACGATAGCCTTGTGTAAATTGCTTTCCTAATGAATCAGTTATTGAAATTAGGGTATCCGAATGAACAAATAAAGTGTCCCCTTTTTCAATGCGTTTTACACATGCACCACCGGTAATTGTACTAATTTTTGCTTGATCATCATTTATGATTTTTTCGCCCTGGAAAACCAAATGTTGCTTCTTGTCTTCGAAATAACTATTTCCTCTAGCCTTAAATTGTTTTAAAATAGGATCATATTCCAAGGTATCCCCTTTGATAATTCGCTGATCTTCATATACCTCTGCATTGCCGATTAAGACGCCTGCACCAGATTGAACATTGTACCAACCTTTTTTACAATAAAACTCCGATTTACCCTTAACTATTTTAGTTGGACCAAAAAACCGAGCAGTTTGGCTACCGTAGGAAAACTGCAAAGTATCCGTTTGCATATTCAAATCATCTTTTCTATACTTTACATTCCCACTAAAGAAAAAATCTTTCGATTCCGGGTAAAAATAACCTACTGTACTAGTCAACCGTTCATTCGAGGAAATACTTTCAATAATTCCATTTCGCCTGTACACTCCTTTTCTAGCGCGTAAATCATAATCCATGGAATCAGTCGAAATCTTATATTCCATATCACGAACCCGCACATTTCCCCATAATTTAGCAAATCTCGTTTTACCACGAAAAAGTAACGAGTCACAAAACAGATTAATATCTTTTGAATCTAGTTGAACTTGACCGTACGCAATTACTATTTGTTCTTTATCAAAAAAATGAGCTGAATCACAGTACATAACACTACCCTTATATTTGAAATTGACCGGTCCAATCAATCGATGAGCTTTCTTTTTAGCATGATACTCAATCATTGTTGCACCTTCAATAAGCTCCAATAAATCAGGTTCATTTTGAGACTTAAGATTCTCATTAATAAAAATAAAAAGTGTACAAAGAAAATATATTCGTATGTACCGTTTTAATTTCAAAGTTTTGTTTTTAGCGTTTGGCTTCTATCTGGACCAACAGAAACAATTGTAATCGGAACTTCCAATAATTCTTCTAAAAGAGAAACATATTGTTTCAATTCCATTGGAGCATTATCGTACGAATGAAGTGCTGTCAAATCACAGTTCCATCCTGGCACATCCTTATAAATTGGTTCAATAGATTGATTGCAAATTGAAAACGGAAATTCATCCGTAATATTTCCATTTACGTTGTAATGTGTACAAATTCGAATGGTATCAAATACACTTAATATATCTGCTTTCATCATTGAAAGTTCAGACACACCATTTATCATAATGGCATATTTTAGCTGAGGAATATCAATCCAGCCACATCTGCGAGGCCTTCCAGTTGTAGAGCCAAATTCTCTCCCTTCTTGTCGTATTTTCTCACCAACCTCATCTAATAATTCGGTTGGAAATGGTCCGCTACCCACACGTGTACAATACGCTTTAAAAATACCAATCACTTTTCCAATTTTTGTTGGCGGAACACCTAAACCGGTGCAAGTACCCGCTGTTATGGTATTTGAAGAAGTAACAAAAGGATAGGTTCCAAAATCAATATCGAGCATTGTTCCTTGAGCTCCCTCGGCCAAAACAGACCTACCCGATTTAATTACTTTATTGATATAATGCTCACTGTCCACAATAGTAAATTGCCTCATAAATTCAATTCCTTCCATCCAAGGACCCTGTAGTTCAGCAAGATTAAATTCAAAACCTTCAAAATGTTTTAAAATCCCTACATGTTTTTCAACCAAAGCGTCATATTTCGCTTTAAAATCAGGTTCTAATATATCTCCTACACGAAGCCCATTTCTACCTGTTTTATCCATGTATGTTGGGCCAATACCCTTAAGTGTAGATCCAATTTTATTTTTCCCTTTGGCTGTTTCTGATGCAGCATCCAAAAGGCGATGTGATGGTAAGATTAGATGTGCCTTTTTTGAAAAAATTAACCGGTCTTTTACAGGAACTCCAACGGCAATTAGTTTTTCGATTTCAATTTTTAGGACAACCGGATCAATTACAACTCCATTACCGATAATATTGAGTACATTATCTCTAAAAATACCGGAAGGAATGGTGTGAAGCACAAATTTCTTTTGATCAAATTCCAAGGTATGGCCGGCATTTGGGCCGCCTTGAAACCGAGCGATATAATCATATTCGGGAGTTAAAACATCTACGATTTTCCCTTTTCCTTCATCTCCCCATTGAAGACCTAACAAAACATCTACCTTCATTTTCACTTATTAAAATGGTTTATAGCTTCCTGCTGCGAAGAATAGATAGTAAAAACCTCATACAATTTTGAGATATCAATTAATTTTTTAATTCCCTCATTTGGGTTAGCTAGAACAACATCGCCGTTATTAATGCGCGCACGTGTCATTGTTTTTATAATAAATGCAATCCCACTTGAATTAGTGTGTGTCAATCCAGAAAGATCAAAAACAATGTTCCATGCAGCTAATTGACTCGTATGTTCCTTGATAGCATCTAAATCCAAATCGGAAAGAATTCTTCCTTCAAGTGCAATTACAATAGAATTCAATGTATTTGTTAATGATACTTTCATAGTTATGATTAATTTGAATTTTTTTCCGCGTAAAAATAAAGTGAATGATGAAGGATTTTAACCCCAAAAACTTCTTCAATAGTTGCTTTTATTTGCTGTATTCTTGGGTCACAAAACTCCATTACCTCTCCGGTATCGGTACAAATAACATGATCGTGCTGTTTTGAACCATGTGATTTCTCAAAATGGGCAATATTTTTTCCAAACTGGTGCTTACGCACAAGATTACACGCAATCAACAATTCAATAGTATTATACAAAGTTGCACGAGAAACACGGTAATTGTGATTTTTCATATTAACATACAACGATTCAATGTCAAAATGACCTGTATGATTATAAATTTCAGTAAGTATTGCAAAGCGCTCGGGGGTTTTCCGATGACCATTCTGCTCTAGATAAGCAGAAAAAATGTTTCGAACATTGACTTGTAACTCTGCGATTGGCATATTCAACAACAAAAATAACTATTTAGTTGCGACTGAAACTTACACGATAAAAGAATCTATGAACATTTCATCCACAATTTCATCCAATTACTTTACTACTTCAATTTCATCAATAAATGTCCATGGAATATGTCCCGCACCAGGTAAACCATTGGGAATTGTAGTTATAGGTTTTATTTTCAGCAGAACATTTCTAGTAGGTTTATTTAATTCAATTTGAAAACTCCTCACTTGTTCAGATTGTAAGTAAGAAAATTGAACTGGTCTAGAACAATGCTTCCACTTTCCCTTACGCAAATAAAACACTTCAATTCTTTCTGGAAAATGAATCCACGAATGCTCATCACTCAAAAACGAAACGTTAAGTTGATTATACTTCTGTTTTTTAAGGAGGTCAATTTCAATTTCAATTTCCGTTGTATCAAATCCTATCCATTCATTTCTTTTCCATGGAAGTGAACCATGCTGACCATCCACGAGTGTTAGGTTTCCACTATTGTAACTCGCGCTAGGCTGGGTAATGTAAATAATCGGCGCACCTAAAGAATTGGTTGACTGTATATTAAATTGAGTGGCTGAAGAATCATTTTTTGATCTCACGCAATAGGTATAGTTTATTTGGTCTTTTTCACTTCGATTGATTTCTATGCCTTCATCTTGTAAAACATTAAAATTCATTTTTGAAATCTTGTTATTTCTAATTTCTGAGGATTGAACTTCATAACTTTCTCCTTGGTGATTAGACTTAATGGTAAATTGAACTCCCTTTTTAGTTCTTTTCCATTCAATTTTTGGGGAAAAGATAGATTTAGCGTAATGAACATTCATTTTTTTCAAAAACGGTAAATGTTTATCTATCAATACATTTTTAAACTCGTCAAAACTTGGTTTTTCTACACACCAAAGCGCTTGACTCAGAGCCAGCGCTCTTGGGTAAACCATGTATTCAACCTTCTCAAAAACAGCAATATATTCTGTCCAAACATTGGCTTGACCACCAAGAATATATGGCTCATATTTTTTATTCAATTGATTTGGAATTGGATTAAATTCATATACCTTTTCTAATGGTGTAAATCCTCCAATTGCTATGGGCTCATTACTCCCTTTGCCTTGATAATGATCAAAGTAACAATGTGAACCCGGGGACATTACAACCTCATGCTCTTGGCTTGCTGCCTCCATCCCTCCTTCAAATCCACGCCAAGACATAACAGCTGCATTGGAAGAAAGTCCTCCTTCCAAAATTTCGTCCCAGCCAATGAGCTTTCGTCCTTTTTCTGTTAAATATTTATCCATTCGTTCAATAAAATAACTTTGTAATTGATGTTCATTTTTGAGGTGATTCTCGTTCATCACCTTTTGACAACTAGTACATTTTTCCCATCGTGTTTTTGGAGCTTCATCTCCACCTATATGAATGTACTTACCTGGAAAAAGTAAGATGACCTCATCCAGAATTTTTTGTAGAAAGAGAATTGTTTCTTCTTTTGAGCAAAAGATATCATCAAATACACCCCACAATCCTTCTACTCCTTGCTGAATTCCTGTGCATGAATATTCGGGATATGCGGCCAATGCAGCACGACTATGTCCAGGCATTTCAATTTCCGGAACAATTGCTACAAATTTTGAATTAGCATAAGCGACCACTTCCTTTATTTGTTCTTGCGTATAATACCCTCCGTATTTATGGAGCGTATACGTTCTTGGTTTAGTAGAATAATGATTGTTCATCGTACTGTCTCTCCATCCACCAATCTCAGTTAAATTCGGAAAACTTTTTATTTCAATTCTCCATCCTTGATCATCTGTTAAATGCCAATGAAAAGTATTAAATTTGTATACTGACATTAAATCAATATATTTTTTCACCTCATCCACAGTAAAAAAATGACGGGACACATCCAAGTGAAGTCCGCGCCAAGAAAATTTAGGATAATCTTTTACGAAACATTTTTTAAGTTGAAAACCTGTTGAGGTGTTCTCTATCAACTGCATCAAAGAAATAAACGCATAATAACAGGACGCATCACTTGAGAAGGAAATAACAATCTCATGCGAGACATTTATTGAATAGGAATCTTGAATAACATTTTCCAGTTTTTTAAACGAAAGCTTTGGCCCACTGGTAAAATTTGAAAATTGAATACCGTGGTAAATCGTTGCTAAATGGGTGATTTGATCCTGCAAATTAGTTGACAAACCAATAAAATTTACCAAAAGGTCACCATCAAAATTAAGTGATTCATTGAGTTCTTTATATGCAACAGGAGCCGGAATTATCGGAGAAACCTGAGCAATATTCAGGTTTATAATTATTAGAAAAAAAAGAGATGAAATGCACTTCATTGACGGTACTAAATATAATTTTTAAGAACAAAAAAAGCCACCTTTATAAGGTGGCTTTACAAATATCATCTAACATTAATTACTAATTTTAAAATTAAATGGAAGGCGGCATATTACGCGTTTCGGCTCTCCACTGACTTCTCCAGGTGCCCATTTTGGCATTTTGTTTAGTACTCGTGTAGCTTCTTTCACAAATTCATCACACCCTGTTCTGTTCGTTTCAACTTGTATATTAGAGATACCTCCATCTTTTTCAACACAGAATTTCATAAATACACGTCCTTGAGCGTCCATATCCATACAAATTTCTGGGAATTTAACATTTTCTCCTAAAAACTTCTGTAATTCTTTTTCTCCACCTGGGAAAGTTGCTTCAACATCCGGAAATTCTACTGGGGCTTCTTGCTCAGGACAACCATCATTGGATGCAGGGCCATATTCTTCAGGACATAAATCAACATCATTTAAAACGCCGTCTTTGTCAAGGTCATTATCCACTGGACAACCACCATTTGAAGCAGGACCCGGGATTTCAGGACATTTATCATCCATGTCACAAACACCATCCACATCAAAATCGGACTGACAACCGGATCCACCACCTTCAGTGGGTGTTTTGGTCTCATCAGTTGTTTTTATTTCACCATCTGTTGGAGCTGCAGAGGACGCAGGAGCAATTACTGATGAAGGCGGAGCAGGAGGGGGCGGAGGGGGCGGAGTGTTGTTCGCTTCCTCTTCCTTTGAATCTTTTTTATCTGATTTAGCAATATCGCTTGATTTATCTTCGCCGGAAACTGTTTGGTACGAAAACGAAGCCAAAACAATTGTAGCGATGAATAAAAAACCAGCATAAATAAGAGGCATTCTTAACTTCTCTAAATCTGCTTCTGTACTTTTTTTACTTTCCATAATTTAATTTTTTAAATCGTTTTGCAAATTACATTCCAAAATTAAAACTATCTTTTCAAAAATAGTTTATTCTAAGCAAAACTTCTAAACATTTAACCAATTAAGCCTTCATATTCAACCGCTGAAAGCAATGAATCTACTTGACTATGATCCGTTAAACGAACTTTCACCATCCAACCGGCCTCATATGGGTCCGAATTCACCAATTCAGGATCAGATTCCAAGGCTTCATTCAATTCAAGAATTTCACCTGAAACAGGCATAAACAAATCAGAAACTGTTTTTACAGCTTCTACTGAACCAAAAACTTCTTCTTGATTTAGTGTTTCACCAATTGTTTCAATTTCAACGTAAACGATATCACCTAATTCATGTTGTGCAAAATCAGTAATACCAACAACAGCTATATCACCTTCAACACGCACCCACTCGTGGTCTTTCGTGTATTTCAAATTTTCTGGAATATTCATCTCAATTATTTTTGACAAAATTAAAAGAAAAATTGAAATATAAATCGCATTTTTATTTGAAGTTAAAAAATCAAATTGACTAACTTCGCCAAATGATAACATCAGACCAACAAAAAGACCTTACAAATCGGATTCAAGCAATCTACAATTACCTTAAAATTGATGAAAAGGAAGTTGAGTTGCGTGAAAAAGATTTAAAGACGCAAGATCCAGGATTTTGGGATGATGCAAAAAAAGCAGAAGGACAAATGAAGGAAATCCGAAGCTTAAAATTTTGGATTGAAAGTTACAGAACATTAAAACAAGCATTGGATGATATTGAGGTCCTTGTTGAATTTCACAAAGAAGACCCTTCCTTAGATTCTGAGATTAACGAACAATATCATTTACTTTTAGATAAAGTTGAAGCAACTGAATTAAAAAACATGTTGTCCGGGGAAGAAGATCGATTGAGTGGTGTCTTGCAAATCACTTCAGGAGCAGGTGGTACTGAGAGTTGTGATTGGGCATCCATGTTAATGCGCATGTATATCATGTGGGGACAGAAAAATGGTTATAAAGTTTCTGAACTCAATTATCAAGAGGGAGATGTTGCTGGAATAAAAACGGTCACATTGGAATTTGAAGGCGATTTTGCTTTTGGCTACCTAAAAGGTGAAAATGGAGTTCATCGTTTAGTACGTATTTCCCCGTTTGATTCCAATGCTAAACGACACACATCCTTTGTTTCAGTTTATGTTTATCCGTTAGTGGATGATCAAATTGAGATAAATATCAATCCTGCAGACATTTCATTTGAAACATTTCGCTCTGGAGGTGCTGGTGGACAAAACGTAAATAAGGTGGAAACTGCAGTTCGATTAAGACACGCCCCATCAGGAATCATTATTGAAAACTCAGAATCCCGTTCTCAGCTAGCAAATAAAGAAAAGGCAATGCAATTACTTCGTTCCCAATTATATGAACTAGTCCTTCGTGAACGCATGGAAAAAAGAAATGAAATTGAGGCAAATAAGAAAAAAATCGAATGGGGCTCACAAATAAGAAATTACGTCATGCATCCATATAAGTTGGTGAAAGATGTAAGGACGGGACATGAATCGACCAACGTTGATGCTGTAATGGATGGGGAGTTAGATGAATTTCTTAAATCTTATTTAATGACCTACGGCAGTTAAAATTAGTTTGTTTACCTTCGTTAAAAGTAATTTCTATGCGCGTTTATTTAGATAATGCTGCCGGTACACCGATAGCTTCAGAAGTAATTGAAGCGATGACTTCAGTAATGAAAAATGATTTTGGTAATCCGTCTTCAACTCATTTTTATGGCCGACAAGTAAAAGCATTACTAGAAACATCCAGACGCTCCGTTGCTAAACACTTGAATTGTGCTTCTTCAGAGATAATATTTACTTCTGGAGGAACAGAAGCGGATAACATGGCCCTAGTTTCTTCTGTGAAAAATCTTGGAGTAAAACGAATTATCAGCACTACCATTGAGCATCACGCAGTTGGACACAGTGTCGAGTCACTCGAAAAAAGTCATTCTGTTCAATTTGATAAAGTAAAAATCGATGAAAAAGGAAATGTAGATTTAATGCATTTGGAAGAATTGTTAGCGCAAGATATCCCAACATTGGTTTCATTGATGCATGCAAATAATGAAATTGCCACTTTGTTGCCTTTAATTCCAGTTTCTAAACTATGTCGCAAATACGGCGCTTTTTTTCATTCGGATACTGTTCAAACAATGGGTCATTACTCTTTTGATTTACAAGAGATTGACATAGATTTCATTACCTGCGCGGCTCACAAGTTACATGGACCAAAAGGAATTGGCTTTTTGTACGTGAATAAAAAAATCAAAGTGGAATCAATTATCCATGGTGGCGCTCAGGAGCGTGGTTTGCGTGGAGGAACAGAAAATATATATGGAATTGTTGGGCTATCAAAAGCAATGGATCTTGCCTATGAAGATGTCTTGGCTCATCACGCTCATGTTCAATCTTTAAAATCATATATGATTGACTCATTATTATCCGCATTTCCAACAATTACTTTTCATGGGGAAACTGATCCTGAAAAATCATTATATACCGTTCTAAACGTTTGCTTTCCAAAAACAGACAAAGGAGGAATGCTTCTTTTCACCCTAGATTTGAAAGGAGTGGCGGTTAGTGGCGGTAGTGCATGTTCATCAGGAGCAAACAAAGGATCACACGTTTTGGAAGGAATACAAGCAGATATGACCCGGCCAAATGCTCGATTCTCATTCTCAAGGTATACTACAAAAGAGGAAATAGATTATGCTTTAGAACAAGTAAAAAGTGTTTTTGAAATTAATTTGCGGTAACACATGGAGACAAATCGCTTGAAGATTTTATCTATCTGTTCATGGTATCCAAATGATTTTAATTCAACATTAGGGAATTTCGTTAAAAAACATGCTGAGGCTATTTCACGATATAATGATGTTGTCTGTCTTGCAGTTTTTTCTTCACTTGTTGATTCAGACATACGGCTTACTAAAGCTCAAGGAGAATCATTTTCCGAAATAGTTGTTTATTATCCAAAAACACAAACCAAATTTCGACTTTGGAACCTTATCAAAAATTATTTTACGCACCGAAAAGCCTATATAAAAGGATATAAAGCTGCTCAAACAATAATTGGTAAACCCGATCTGATTCATTTAAATATTACTTATCCACTAGGAATTTGGGCTTTATATTTAAAATTGACTCAAAAAATCCCTTACGTTGTTACTGAAAATGCCACTGGATTGCATATCGGAACAGACCATTCTTATCCTAAAACGATTTTATTCTTGTGTAAGATAATTCTTAAACGAGCATCGATTTTACTTCCTGTAAGTGCGGATTTGAAATCATATATGAAAAAATTAAGTCCAAAATCAAACTTTGCACTTATTTCAAATGTTGTTGACGAAACAATTTTTCACTACCAGGAGAATTCATCAGTTAATCAAAAAAAATCATTTATTCATATTTCAACGTGTCTTGACGTTCACAAGAATATCAGTGGAATGCTCAATACTATTAATCGAATTGCAAAATACCGTCAAGATTTCGACTTGAAAATTGTAAGTGATGGAGAGGTAGAATACGCCAAAGAACTCGTTCAAAAATTCGGACTAGATGGAATTGTGACATTTTACCCTACCATGTCAACCGAACAGATAGCAGATATGATTAGCCAAAGTTCTGCATTATTATTATTTAGTAATTATGAGAATTTTCCTTGTGTAATTGCGGAAACATTAATGATGGGAAAACCAGTGATATCAACCAATGTGAATGGAATTCCAGAACATGTCCATACGTTTAATGGTGTCTTAGTGTCTAAAGGAGATGAGCAAGAACTTGAGAAAGCAATTTGTATGTTTTTAGACGATGAAATTGTTTTTATTCCAAGGGAGATTCATGCTTATGCCTTCAATCATTTTAGTTATCATGAGGTAGGTAAACAATTCGATGATCAATACCGAGCCCTACTCAAATCAAAAAACAACTAATGTTCAAGGCTATAATCGGTAATTTTAGTGTGCGATTTTTTGCAGCAATCTTTAATTTATTAATAGCCATTCTAATTTCGCAGTACCTTGGTGCTGGAGGAAAAGGGGAACAAAGTATTATTTTAGCATCAATTACAATTATCCTTTTAGTTGATAATTTAATCGGAGGAGCTTCCATCATTTATTTGGCTCCACGAACCGGGACAAAAAACCTAATAACAACGTCCTATTGCTGGTCAATTTTTGTAAGTATTGGATGTTATTTAGTTCTAAATTCATTTGCTTGGTTTGACCAAAAACATGTTTTTACCATAAGTTTTGTCAGTGGATTAAACTCAATCATTTCGATAAATTCATCAATTTTAGTAGGTAAAGAAAAAATTCACAAAAGCAATTTACTCAGCTTTAGTATTCCATTTCTTACATTGATGGTGATTGTTTTACAAGTCTTCAATCAAGCGAGCCAATCAATTGATCTTTATATTTTAGCCATTTATATTGCTTATGGAACGACCTTAATACTTAGTTTGTTCTTAATCAGCAAGGAGTTAACCAAAGAAGATGTGTTTCAACCAAAATTACTTGCAACAACCTTCAAAACCTTATTGTTTTATGGATTTCAAAATCAAATCGCTCATATTTTTCAATTGTTAAGTTTTAGGCTAAGTTATTTTTTATTGGAAATTAATCACGGTCAGAAAGCAGTAGGAATTTACTCCAACGGACTATCAATCATTGAATCAATCTGGTTAATCACGAGTAGTATCTCCTTGTATCAATATTCACGAATATCAAATAGTGACGACAAAGAATACTCTTTAAAACTTACGGAAAAGTTAACAAAACTAGGTTTATTGCTCGCATTTATATCCTTGTTTATTGCCCTGTTTATTCCTTTTGAATTTTACATCTGGTTGTTTGGGAAAGAATTTGGAGAATTAAGCGTTATTATTCGACTGATGGCACCAGGGATTTGGATTTTTAATTACGCTTTAATTTTAGGACATTACTTCTCCGGAGTTGGTAAATATTATGTGAACGCAATTGCTTCAGGGTGTGGATTTTTAATAACTATACTTTTATCCTTTTTTATCTTTCCAAAAATGTCAATTTATGAAGCCGCACTTACAGCTGTAATTTCCTATTTCACGACATCTTTAATTGTGATTTATTTTTATTTGAAAGAAGGAGGTAAATTTGTAGTGTTTCCGACAATAGGAGAAATTAAAGAATTCGCGAATCAACTTATCCTAAAACGAGGTTAGCAGTATAATGAAAAAAATAAATAAATTAATACGCGGGATTCAATTGTTAATGAAGAAACCGTACTTGATAAATCAACTGTTAAATTCTGATGAAGTACTAAAATCTACTTTTTCAAAAGAATTTCCAGAAGGAAATGAAACTGCTCAAATTTCTTTGCAATCAATTCATCCATCAACCAATAAACAAAACATTAATACGTATTCGTTCTTGAGTGGATCCTCATTAGTGACTGATTTTATAGTGCTAAAATTAGCCTGTTTACGGGTTGGTGCAACGGATTATCTTGAAATTGGAACATGGAGGGGAGAATCGGTAGCTAATGTTGCTGATGTTGTTGAAAATTGTTATACATTAAACTTATCTGATGATGCATTGAAGGAATTAAATCTTTCAAAAGAATACATCGATTTACATCGCTTTTATTCGAAATCAAAACCCAATGTTCACCATTTATTTGGTGATTCAAGAACCTTTAATTTTGACAGTTTAAATAAAAAATTCGATTTGATTTTTATTGATGGTGACCATCATACAGAAGCTGTAGAAGCAGATACTATTCGATTGTTCCCCTACCTTAAAACCGAAAAATCGGTTCTTGTTTGGCATGACGTAAAAAGTGATACTGAAAAAATCAGGTATGAAGTACTCCTTGGAATATATCGTGGAATGCCTAAAGAAACACATCCTTTTATTTATTTAGTTGAAAATTCACTTTGCGCGATTTATATTCCTGAAAAAATGGAATCAAAACCGCTAAAAATATACGATGTGCCTTCGTCCAATTTTGAGCTAACTATCTCCATGAAACGTATTGAAAATCAATCACCTGAAGGAAAACCTACGCTGCATTAAGTAACTAAAAACCACTACAATACACGAGGAAAGAATATTGGAAATAGAAGGGTAAACATCAAATCCTTCTATCAAAAATTTTAGGATTATCCAGTTTAAAATAGAAGCCAAAACACCGCTTAGAGCATACCTAAAAAACTGAATCCTCCCTTTTAATTCACTTTCAGTAAAAACGATATATCTCATAAGTAAGAAACCTATAAAGAAGGTGATAACTGAACAGCAAAAAGAAGTTAAGGTATAGGCAGAAATCGTGTACGTTATTTGCTCAAAATAAAAATGTTCCTTTTGAAAAACAAATTGATAAATCACAAAAAATAGAATCCAACTTAATAGTAAATTGGAGCCACCACAAGCAGCATAGTAGTAGGTCTTTTTTGTGACAAATCGATTAAATAGCGGATAAAAAAAATCCAATACAACACGAATCAAATTTGGAATGGACATAATAAAGTTGTCCTATTTGGCTTTGAATGAATTAATTGCTTGAACAGTAAAGTCACTTAGAACTAACTTTCCACTCATTGCGGCGCGATCTGCTAACAATTGATCCCAGTTCTCTGTCCCTTCCCAAAAAACTGATTTTAACATTGCCATTGCTTCTGGGTTTGATTTCGCTAGTTGCTTTGCCAATCGATCAACTTCAGCATCCATTTCATCAATTGAATCGAACACTTCAGTAAACAAGCCTTTTTTCTTTGCCCAACTGGCAGATCTCCATTCGGTTGCATTTATAGCCAATTCGCTCATTGCAGCCAAACCTATTTTTCTTTCTACGGCCGGACCGACCACAAATGGACCAATTCCAACTGCTAATTCTGACAGTTTTACATCGGCATATTTGGTTGCTATACAGTAATCAACAGCAGAAGCCACTCCTACTCCACCCCCAACAGCTTTTCCTTGAACGCGACAAATAATAAATTTCGGACATTTGCGACAAGCATTTATCACCTGGGCAAAACCAGAAAAAAATGTTTGACCTGTTTCAAAATCATGGATTGAAATCAATTCATCAAAACTTGCTCCGGCGCAAAATGCCTTTTCTCCCATGGATTTTAAAACAATTACTTTAACAGAATCATCATTGCCCAATTGACTGATGGTTTGTGCAAGTTGTTTTAAGATTTTACCTGGTAAAGAGTTACTTAATGGATGGCCAAATTCAATTGTACCTATTTCATTTTCCACAACAAAGGTAACTGAACCTTGATTAATTGCTTCCAACATAAATGTATTTCTTATTTTAAGGTAAAACTATCTGAACCAATTAACGTCCCCTCACAAAAAAGACGAACTTTGTAGGTGCCTTTTGTTGCTTTTTCTCCACGTAAATCATAATAAACACCAACGTCAATACTTTGATTTTCATAATCAAACTCTCGCTTTTCAGAATATGGAATAGAACCTTGGTCGGTATCGATTACGTTTGAACTTCTTGACTGCATTGTTTTACCCTCAGGAGTAATTACTTGCATGTAAACAACTTTTTTGCCTGCGGATGATAGCGGATTCGAACCAATTGTAAACATCGATTTTATTTGAATTGTTTCTTTTGCTTTTGTTGTTTCCTTTGTGCTATTATTTCTCTTTAGATCCATTCCACTAGTTGTGAAACTATAGGCTTGTAATTTAGCTCCTTTTTTAACTTTAGCTGTGCTTTCTTCCGCTTCTTTTTTGTACTCATCTCGTTCCGTTACTGTTGTTGTTAATTTCTCAGAAGTTTCGTCTAAATCTGTTTGAATTTGCTTATTTAATTGGTTCAGCTGATCAATTTCCTTGATATAGCTCTTCATGATATCTCGTAAGGTTTCATTTTCTTTTTCCATTTTCAACAATTTGGAATACGTTAAATTACCTTGACTTTTAAGTGAATTTATTTGACCAAGGAGCCCTTGAATTTTTCCTTTCTCAATATTCAAACTATCGGCTTTTGATTTGTCCATTTTAATCAGTTCATCGTAATTTTTCAACATTTGCGTTAAATTGGACTTCAAATCATTGGAACGCCCTTCAATATCTACAACAGAACCTATCGATTTATTCACATCTGACAAATCTGATTTCAATTTTAAATTTTCATTTAATGCTGTATTCAATTCTTGAATTTTATTCGTGTATTGTTTTGACAAATAGGCTACTCCTCCCAATAAACCCACAATAACGATTATTAGAAAAATATTGATTTTTTTCGATTTATCTATTTTTTTTATTTCTTCAGACATGGTTGTTTTTTTACAAATTTAATAATCCCTTTCAGTTTCTTTTATTATTCAATAAAATTAGCATTTTAAAGATGGAAGATGCATTGAATTTTAATAATTCTTTTACAATTTTGATGTGGTTGAACTGGTATTTCCAAATGAATAAGAACAACCTAATCCTGCACCTATTCCCCATCCTGTAAACGCAACCTTACGCGTCTCAACAAATCCTTGTAACATCCAATTGGAAAAATGCCAATAACTAGTTTTCACGCCAAATGAACAGGAATATTTCCATTCAGAATAATTCGCTTTTTTGTTCCAAACATAATCAAATCCCAACACATTTGCATAAGGAGCAATATCTCCGTTGTATTTAAAAGGAATGTGATAAGAAACTCCATCAGGTAAAATGGTTATAAGAATTCCCATTACTAATCCAAGATATCCTAATCCAAAGACTGAGCCGGAGCTATTTCCGTCGTTAGAAGTGTTAGAAATACCAGACAACAAACCGATTAAAATTAACGGTGGACCTCCCAATGAGCCAATTGATCCATGTATTTGTTTGTAATTATCACTTCTCTTTTGAAATTCTAAATTGTAAATTAGACCGAATTTATTTTTCATTAAATATTCGCCAGTAATACCATAATTCATATAGAATGCAGTGTCTATCATCCCTGCGCTAGTTTTAAAGCCTACATATCCCCTTTTACTGGTTAATTGACCATGAACGATGAATGTAAAAAATAATAAAATTGCAGTAATTGTTATTTTCATAGTTAATGCCCTAATCGCAGATTCTACCTTTATTTTTATCATGATTAAAATGATCATCCAACAATTCTATTTCTTTTAATAATTCAGCAGATGGTGGTTTATTTTGAAGACTACTCAAATCAGGTTGACCCGCGTCCACCCAAGCAGTGTACCAAATAGATCCAACTGCAAGAATAGCGTCTCGCATTCTCCGTTCAACCATTCCATCCAATCTATTATGGTATGCATCAGAAAAAGCTGTGGAATATGTCAGTACCGTTGTGTTCCCTCGTTGTTCGTAACTGTATTTTTGATCTGAAGGAAATTCGGTTGTCAATTCTTTCTCAAAGTCAAACACAGAGTCTAAGGCCAAGTGAGATGACTTTACAGCATTCCAAGCAAAATCTAACACCCCTTTGACGTATAGACTTTTCCCAACAAAATAATCGTAATTTTCTGCATTTATTTCCACCAATCTACTTTCCCAAAAACCATGAATTCCACGTTGATTTGTTTTGTGCCCATTATAATTTTCAGTAGTGTGTAATGGTACATGAGCATCGCCAATATAATGACCAATTTCTGCAGAATATTTTAATATTAGATCAACATTTTTTGTTTCAAACGCTTTTTGCAATCGATATTTCATGGTTTGAATATGCCAGGGAACTATTCCATAGGTCTGTAGCGTATCTTCAGTGAATTTTTTTACGGCATCTTCCCATCTTTTGGGCATCACTTCGAACGGATTATCCTTTCCTTTAATGTAATAGTGATCTAAATCTATATAATGTCTTTGAGCTTCTCCCTCCACGGCATACCTTCGTTTATCAGGATCTACAGAATGTTCAGTTAAAAATTCAATATGTTCTTTATAAAAACCCAGCATTTCCGGCGGAAGAGTGAAAACAGCAATTCGATTTATTCGTTTGTGGCCATAGAAACCCCATTGCAACTCATTGGGATCGTTTTTAGGAGTGATTAAATACCCCCAAAGTTGGACTATCAGAGGAAGAATAAATATGATAGAGCCCAAGTAATACTTCTTATTTTTCATTATCTAAAAGCGTATTGAACAAAAAAAATCAAATGCTTACTAAAATTAATAATAATAAATGTACTTCAGGAAATTTAACTTAATAATAATCTATTATATGAACTTAAAATTAGGTCAAAAAAAATCACACAATCAAATTTCTTAAATTATATAATGTTTAAAAATACTAAATGGTTCAAAGCTTAAACAAATCTAATACAAGCAACCAAATCTAAAGTGATAAACACCTATTTCAAGAATTCATTAATTGTTATAAAATCAAATAAAAACTTGAAAAAAAATTGAATACTCAGTTAATATTCGTCTTCATTAAAGAGAAAATCTTCTCTTGAAGGATAATCGGGCCAAATTTCTTCGATACATTCATACATATCGCCTTCATCTTCCAAATCTTGAAGATTTTCAACAACTTCTAAAGGCGCTCCAGTTCGAATTGCAAAATCAATTAGCTCTTCTTTTGTTGCTGGCCATGGTGCATCTTCTAAATATGATGCTAGTTCTAAAGTCCAATACATAATGTGAAATTTATAGCCGTTTTTTGGGTGCAAAAATAGTTTTTTTTCTGAACTTTTGATAATAAAATCGCAGTAGTTTTTAACAATTTTCAATTTTAATGTGAAATCTACAAAAAAATGAATCTTAAATACATTAAAACGGTTGAATTCATAAAAAACTATTAGCTATTCACATTTTTCTTGGCAACTTTACGGTGCGTTACTTGTTAATCTATTAAACTGATTTCGATGGAGCAAAAACCTTTCATTATTGCAGGACCTTGTAGTGCAGAAACAGAGAAACAAGTTTTGGATACTGCAAAAAGTTTGAAAGAGCTCCAACCCGACTATTTCCGGGCAGGGATTTGGAAACCAAGAACTAGACCTGGTGAGTTTGAAGGAGCCGGAAACTCCGGATTATTATGGCTAAAGAAAGTACAATCAGAGGTTGGATTAAAAGTAGCTACAGAGGTAGCAAAACCAGAACACGTTGAAGCCGCATTAAAAGCAGGAATTGACATGCTATGGATTGGTGCACGAACAACAACAAATCCATTTTCTGTTCAAGAATTAGCTGAATCACTTTCAGGTGTTGATGTTCCAATAATGGTTAAAAATCCTGTTAATCCAGATTTGAAATTGTGGATTGGAGCAATAGAACGCATGCAAAAATGCAATGTACGTTCAATTTCCGCCATTCATAGGGGGTTTTCTGTATATGAAAAAATACGTTTTCGTAATAATCCTAATTGGCAAATTCCAATTGATCTCAAACACGAAATGCCAGAAATTCAATTAATATGTGACCCATCACATATTGGAGGTAGGACAGCTATTTTATTTGAAATAGCACAAAAAGCAATGGATTTAAAATTTGACGGACTCATGTTGGAGACCCACATTTCTCCTGCTGAGGCGTGGACGGATGCGAAACAACAGATAACTGCCTCACAATTAATTGATTTGCTTCAAAAATTAAAAATCAGGAATCACAAGGAAATCGAAGAAGCAGAGATAATTTCCTTTCGATCAAGTTTGAGTGTTTTAGACGATTCGATTATTCAATTATTGCATGATCGTATGAAAGTTTCCGCCACCATTGGGAATTATAAAAAAACACATAATTTGGCCGTATTACAATCTAATCAATGGGAAGAAAGCCTTCGAAAAAATGTACAGAAAGCTATGATTGCAGAACTGTCAGAGGAATTTTCCACCACGCTATTTAAATTGATTCATCAAGAATCAATACATATCCAATCAACTATTTTAAATGGTGTAGATGACCATGAGAATAATTAAACCCTTTCAGTATTCTGGGGAGATTCGAGTCAATTCATCCAAAAGTCATGTTCAACGACTTCTTGCACTTTCGCTTTTATCAAATAACAGAACTATTTTAAAGGGATATCAATCATGCGAAGACAACGAGGCATGTTTATCAGTTATTCAGCAATTAGGAGCAGAAGTAGCTGGAGAAAAAACATTAACAATTCAACCACCAGTCAGGGCAAAGCAGCAAACAATCAACTTAATAGTTAATGAATCTGGATTATGCCTTCGGATGTTTGCTTTTATAGCGACAATTTTTGCCGAGAGAATAATCCTCTCTGGTTCAGGAACTTTATTGAATAGACCACTAAATTTTCTTGAAAACGCATTGAAAAATAGTGGACTTACCATTAAAAATTCTCTCTTCCCCTTTGAGTTTACAGGAGAAATAAACGGAAGTACTATCCATTTGGATGGATCCGAAAGCTCTCAAATGCTCACAGGGCTTTTAATAGCAAGTCCTTTACTACCAACAGACACCACTATTTTTGTTTCCAATTTAACCAGCAAACCCTATATAGACTTAACCATTCAGTTAATGCAAGAATTTGGCGTTTCTATTGTGAATGACGATTACAAAACATTTATGATAAAAGGAACTCAGCACTATATTGGTCGAGAAATAGATATTGAAGGAGACTGGAGCGGTGCAGCAAATCACGTAATCGGTGCGGCGATTTCTGGTGAAATTAAATTAAGTGGATTAAAAATGGATTCAAATCAAGCAGATAAGATTTGTTTGGATATTGTGAAATTATTTGGGGCATCAGTCACATGGAAAGAAGGAGATTTAATTATCGAAAAAGCACGTTCTACCAATCCTTTTAATATAGATTTAACGGATAATCCTGATTTGTTTCCCATTTTAGCAATTTTAGCTTGTGCAGCAACAGGCACATCTGTTTTCACAGGAACAGAAAGGCTTTTACACAAAGAATCGAATCGATTGCAAACCGTGGAAGAAATGCTTTCCGTTTTCGGTGTTTTTTATTCAACAAAAGAAAACACGATTGAAATTCATGGAAAAGGTCAGATCGACGGAGGCCTAATTAACACCTATAATGATCACCGAATTGCAATGGCAGCAACGGTAGCAGCATGCCTATCAACGAACGAAATCTTACTTACAAGTCCTCATTGCATTGATAAATCATATCCTAATTTTTTTAGTGATTTGGGACAATAATTCGTTCTTCTTTTGGAACAAAAAATAAAAAAATCAATCCAAAGACAAAAAACATTGCAACTGAAATAATGGAAAATCGAATATCATCGAATAAAAATTCCATCAAAGCAAAGAAAGCTGTACCGATTACCATTCCTATTTTTTCAGCTACATCATAAAATGAAAAATAACTTGCATGATCTGTTGTTTCCGGTAGATACTTGGAATAAGTTGAACGTGCAATTGCCTGAACCCCACCCATTACCAAACCAACAAAGGCAGCAAGCGTGTAAAATTCATTCGGAGTTCGAATAAAAAACGCAAAACCACAGATGATAATCCAAATGGAAACACTTCCAATTAATGCATTGATATTTCCAGTTTTTCGAGCGATTACTGATGTGATTTTTGCTCCTAAGGCTCCAACCAGTTGAATGAGTAAAATTGCTATAATTAATCCTGACTTATTACTGTTTTCTGGCCACTCAATTTCTTTACTCGCAAATACAGTTGCCATAAGCATAACAGTTTGTACGCCGGTATTAAAAAAGAAGAATGAAACCAAAAATCGTTTCAAACGAACTGTTTGCCTAAACTCTAAAAACACTTTTTTCAACTCTCTAAATCCTTTCCATATGTAGTCTTTTTCCGGTTTTTTGCCATATACATTATTTGGTAATACGCGGTACGTTATTTGAGCAAAACCAATCCACCAAACCGCAACCAACAAAAAACTAACTTTAGTGTAACTGTTATCGATGCCCATTATCAGTGCAAGACAAATTACAAGTAACAATGTAGCTCCAATATATCCAGCAATAAAACCATTAGCCGAAACACGATCATGATCTTGTGGTTCAGCAATTTCGGGTAAAAAGGCATTATAAAAAACCAAGCTATTCCAAAATCCGATCGTTCCGAAGAAAATGGACAACATCCCGAGTTCAATTTGATTTGGGTCAAAAAAATAAAGTGACGCACATGAAAGCGAACCTAAAGAACAGAAGAACTTCATGAATTTCTTTTTTGAACCTGTATAATCTGCAATACCAGACAATAATGGCGACAGAAAACTCACACACAAGAAACCCAAGGACAACACTAACGAATAGATAACACTAGGAGAAACTTGATAACCAAAAAAATCTACAGTAACCTTACCAGGATCCACCTCGTCTGGCGAAGAATTAATACTCTTAGCATAAACAGCTCGCGTACTGGCCTCATAAAAAATCGGAAAAATAGCAGAAGACACAACTAAATTATACACCGAATTCGCCCAATCATAGGTTACCCATCCGCGGATGATTTTTTTATCCCCTTTTACTATCATGGAATAAATGTAAAAAATAAAAGTGAATTTGTAAGCGTTATTTAATTTCTAAGTCAAATTGACTCAATAAACCAGGCAATCCTACCAATGAGAATTTTGCTTTTTTTACCTTATTTGTTGAAGGATCAATTTGAAACTTGTTGGCAGTTGAAAAATTAGCCTTTTCTAGATTTGTTTTTTCAAATAGTGCGAGCTGTAAGTTGGATCTATCAAAATCACTTAAGGTTAAATCAGCTTGGGTAAAATCTACTTCCTGTAAATCACACAACTGAAAAAGCGTATTTTTCAGGGCAAATTTATAAAAAGAGGCATGATTTAAATTACAATTAGAGAAAGAAAGTTCTAGTGAAAAAGGATTTGCATATTCAAAAAGGACACCCATTATTTTGCATCCATCAAATTTCGCTGATTGAAAGGATGTATTTGTAACTTGAATTAAACTTAAGTTACAGTCCTTAAATACACAATCAATAAACTTATAATTCGCCCAATTTTCTCCGCTAAAATCACATTCAACAAAGGAGCAATCTTCATACTGACCAAGATTGATTTCATGTTTATCGGATCGAAAAAACGATTTATCTAAAATCCGAACCATCTGCCTTAATCAATTAATCCATCGGCATATTGTTGCAAATACGAAAATCCCTCTGTTAATTCGCCAGATGAATTTGTTTCAGAAGCTCTCTCCATTATTGCGTATGGATCTTCTCTGAGTAAGGCTGGAAGAACATGTTTAATTAATTCATTTCCGAAATCTTCAGAGGCATCTTTGGGTAATTCACACGGTAGATTATCCACAGCCATCACAGCAATTGCTCCCATTTCTTTGAAATTCACCTCGTTTCCTGTCAGCGGATCATATCCAAAAACTGGATCATTAATTTTACTTGGACGAAGTGTACAAGCAATCGGTCCAGCGATATCGCATGAAATATCAGCAACTACCGATAATTTTCTATTCGGCTGATTTAAATCGTCTTGGGACAAAATAATCGGTGATTTATTACTCCAAAAATGACAGGGAATATACATGTCTACTTTTGAAACGAACCGAGAGAGGATAGATTTATATTTTTCTGGATTTGAATAAAATTCTTTTTTATCAAACATCCTTCCGTCAATTGGCGCATAATAATCCTCAAGTTCCAAATGAGCGAAAACAGGCTCATTGAATTCCATGGATAGAATTTCATCTGGCGTAACTTCTTTAATCGGTAGCAAATCCATTATTTCGCGAGCGCCATGTCCTACTCTACCAAAGCCAGTTAGAATACATTTAAAATTTAAAGGAAAGCTAACTTTTTTTAATTCTTTCTCCACCTCAATTCTATTTGCGCACTGATTTGCTGGATTCATTTTGTAAGAATCATGTTTCAAGCCCCAAGTTAAAAACCCATTGTACGTCCCAACGATTCCAGCATAGCGACCAAATCCAATTAATCGTTTGTTGTTTTTATCCTTAATAACCTCATAATCAATTAGTCTTATTTTGTTATCCAAAACAGCCCTTAATAATTGTTGATTATGCGCTTGCTTTTTGATCGTGTGAGAAAAGAATAAAAAAGTTTTATTGGGAACTAGATCCGAAACACTAACTTCTTTAACACCAATAATTATGTCACATTCTTTGATTGAATCGACAAGCATAATTCCCTCTGCTGCATATTCTTCATCCGAAAAAGTACGAATTGGACTTCGTTGAACTTGAATTTTAACATCGGGATACACAATTTCAATTGCACGGCATTGTTTTGGCGTTAATGCCACCCGAAAATCAGGCGGAACTTTTCCCTCTTTAATAATGCCTATTGTGGTGGTTTTCATGTTTGTGTTAATATTAAGAAATCGGAGATTCTATCAAATAATTATCAATGAAGTTCCGAACACAACCATCTCCACCTTTATTGGATAAAATGATGTCTACTTCTGTTTTAACAGCATTAACGGCATTTACCGGACTTGCAGAAAAACCGACTTTCCGAATGCACTCAAGGTCATTTACATCATCTCCCAAATAAGCCACTTGATTGAGGTTGATTGATAATTCAGAGCACCAATTCAATAACACGTCTAATTTTTTATCTTGACCTACATAACACAAAGAAACACCTAACATCTCAGCTCTTTTCTGAACCATCGAGTGAGTAAAACCAGATGATAAAAAGGCAACTTGAACATTCTTTTGTTGTAATCGCATAATTCCCAATCCATCTTTCGTATTGAATTTTTTAATTTGATCACCATTTTCAGTGAAATACATACCGCCATCGGTTAAAACACCGTCGACATCCAACACTAATAACTTAATATTTTTTGCCTTTTTTTTCCATTGCCCCTCTTTAAAAAGAGGCTTAAACAGTAATGACAATAAATCCACCTCATATTCTTCACAGACTGCTTCTAAATCAAAAATGGTAAGCTCATGTACATCTTCAACATCTAAATCACTCAGGAAATCTTGAAAATCTATTCCAAATTTCGAGCATAAGCCCTTAATATTTTGTTCTAATTGCATGTTATACTATTTTATATCCAACGCTTTCAGCAACCGGACGTAAGGAATTTAATAATTCTGTAAATTGTTGATAATCCAATTGTTGTGAGGCATCTGATTTTGCTGTTTTTGGAGTGGGATGCGTCTCAATCAACAAACCGTCAATTCCCATTGCAACACAAGCACGAGCCAATACTGGAACACCATATGCATACCCCATAGCATGGGAAGGATCCAAAACAATCGGCAAGTTTGTATATTCCTGCAACCATGCAACACCGCATAAATCCAAGGTGAAACGAGTTCCGGTCTCAAAAGTTCGTAATCCACGCTCGCATAAAATCACATTTTCATTCCCTCCAGATAAAACAAACTCTGCGGCTTGTACAAATTCTTGAAGGGTAGTTCCAAAACCACGTTTAATTAATACAGGCTTAGAAGTTTTTGAACATGCACGCAATATGCCTTGATCATACATTGCTTTTGCTCCAACTTGGATCACATCCGTATATTCAATAATTTCGGTAATATGGGTAGCATCTCTCGCTTCGGTAATTACATTCAGACCAAATTCTTCGCGCATTTTCGCTAATAATTTCAAGCCATCCAATCCCATTCCTTGAAAAGAGTATGGACTCGTACGTGGTTTATAACACCCTCCTCGAAGCGTTGTTAATCCTAAACCAACCAGCAATTCAGCTGAACTTCGGATTTGATCTTCCGATTCAACACTGCAAGGACCTCCAATTAACAAAGTGTTCTTTGTATCCCCACCAATTGTTACATTAGACAAACTAATTTTACGCTTGTTCGAATTGAATGCTTTTGACGCTAATTGTATGTCATTCGCAAAAACCCAAAATTTATCTACCTGGTGTTCTATGGATGAAGGAACCTCTTTCACATTCGAACCAGTAATCAACAAGATTTCTCCGTCCATACAAATGCAAAACGCTTGATTTTCAACAGCTAACTGATTAGCTTGTTCGGCGGAAACTGTATTTTTTAATTGAAGAATCATAATTCTGCTTTAATAAGGTTAACAAAGTTAACAATTCCAACTGCTTTTCCGTCTGAATTTACTACCGGTAAGTACATCACCGGAAACACACACCTCTTAATCAATTGAAGCATTTCAACGACTGTTTGATTAGACTTAATTACTAATGGACTCTCGTTCATCATTATAGCGGGTGATAGTTCTTTTAAATTGTTTAGGCATTTGAGAAGACCTTTCCGAATATCCGCACTAGAAATTAATCCAATTAAATGATTAGTTGAATCAACAACGAGGCAGAATCCCAAATTTCCATTTTCAATGGTTTCTAACACTGCTCTGATGTTGTTTTCAGAACTATCAACAATTGGACATTCCTCAATTGGCGTCATAAAATCACCCACTTGAAAATGAGAAGCGATTTCCCTACTTTGCAAATTAAACAAAGCATGCCCAATACTTGGTTCATTGAATAGATAGGATCCAGAAACAGAACAACTCACCCCCATATTGCGCAAGATGAATGAAACTTCTCCATTCACTCCCCCATCTACATGAATGGATTTAGAAGGATATTCTTTTCTGAACCGTCTTATCTTATCAAAATTAACTTTATCAAACAAACCTCCACTCTGACCGGGAGTTGTTGCCATTATCAATATAAAATCAAAATCAGTAAAATTATCAAAAATCGAAATAGGTGTATTTGTAGTTACAGCAATGCCTTTTTTTCCTGAGATCTCTTTCGGAATAGTGAGTTTATCCGTTAAATTTTCAAATTGAAAAGTTACATATTCAACCGGATTCTGACTGAGTAACTCAAAATATTTTTCTGGTGAAGAGGTGATAATATGTAAATCGATTGGAATGGAGCACCATTTCCTAATTTTGATAATGTCATTAAAAACAGCTAAATCATCGTTGCAATCAATATGTAATAAATCCACTTGATGATTGTTCAGATCTAAAATCACTTGCTCTAGAGCACGTTTTTTGTCACTATAAATGGATGCGGATATTTTCATCTGAGCTTAAAAAAGAAATTACCTTCTTCATCAAAATTGGCATTGGATTGAGGGAAATCAGTTAATGTTAATTGTTTTATTTCGTTTAATGCAGCAAGACTTTTATCGAATATCGGGCCACCTTCTCCGATTTGTTTGATAGAAATTATCTTTCCTTCTACAAATGATCCATCGCGTTTTAATTTCAATTGAAAAAGAGGAGCAATTCCGGCATTTCCTTTTAAGCTAAACCTACCATAGGTGCAAAAATTACCCATCGAATAAGTGATGAATTTCCCTTTATATTGATCGATTGCACGTGACACATGAGGTCCATGCCCCAAAATAACATCTGCCCCAGCATCAATCGCTTTGCGAGCGAACTCAGTTACATTCCCCCTGTTTTCGCCTAAAAAGACTTCCGTTTTTTTCGGGACATGAGTTGCACTTGGTCCTTCAGCGCCACCATGAAAAGAAACGATCACAATGTCGCAGGTTTTATCTAACTCTTTAATTGTATTGGTTAACAAGGTATAATCCGTCAAGGATAAGCATCCATTATTTGGGGCAAAAGCGGTAAATCCAATTTTCAATCCTTTTATTGTCATTATTCCTTTCGGACACGTAGTTTGACCAGCAAAACAAAATCCTCTTTCTGCTAGTGCCCGAACGGTATTCTTACGACCTGTTGTACCAAAATCGCCCACGTGATTATTTGCGATGGATAACATATTAAATCCGGCCTCTTTCAATTGATCTAAAAAATATTCCGGTTGCCTGAAAGCATAACATTTAGAAGGATCGTTGCACGACTTCACTTCACCACCACTATTGAGCACTGTTCCTTCCAGATTTCCGAAAACAATGTCACCCATTTTAAAATACTCCATCATTGGAGCTAGCAATTTCAATTCTTTTGGAGGCAGGTAACTTTCACTTGGGTAATTTGTTCCCATCATGATATCACCCACCGCAACGAGGGTTATTGTTTCATCATCTTCTGAAACGAATTTTTTCTTTATCGCGTTTTTTGAAGGAACTGATTCACCTGAATTTGTTGTGTCCCCCTTAAATTGAACGGCATAAATACCAATAGAAATCGTTAATCCAATGAAAAGATAAGGAAATGTACGCATAAAAATGGTTTTAATATTGTTCGGTCTCATTTGGAAAATCTACTGCTTTAACATCCGAAATGTATTGTTTAAATGAATTAAGCATTTGCTCGTGTAAGTTATTGTATTTTCTCAAAAATCGCGGATTAAATTCATTATTAATTCCTAGCATATCATGAACAACTAATACCTGGCCATCGACGCCATGACCAGCACCAATACCAATAATTGGAATTTGAACAGTTGCAGCCACTTTTGTCGCTAAATTAGCTGGAATTTTTTCCAAAACTATCGAAAAACAGCCTGCTTCTTCAAGTAATTTGGCATCACGCATGAGTTGAGCCGCTTCCTCTTCCTCTTTAGCTCGAACTACATAGGTTCCAAATTTATAAATTGACTGTGGTGTTAAACCTAAGTGACCCATTACGGGAATTCCCGCGGTTAAAATCCGTTTTACAGATTCTATTATTTCACTTCCACCTTCCATTTTAACTGCATGCGCCCCGGCCTCTTTCATGATACGAATCGCACTCGATAATGCTTCTTTGGAATTACCTTGATAGCTACCAAATGGCAAATCCACCACCACTAGCGACCTACTCACCGCACGAACGACAGATCCAGCATGATAAATCATTTGTTCCAATGTAATTGGAAGCGTTGTTTCATGTCCCGCCATTACATTAGATGCAGAATCACCAACAAGAATAACATCGACTCCCGCTTCGTCAATTATTCTTGCCATCGAAAAATCATAACCCGTTAACATGGATATTTTCTCCTTCCGGTTTTTCATCTCCTGCAACGTATGCGTGGTGACTTTTTTTACGGGTTGATACGTTGACATAATATGTGAATTAGGTGAAACAAATCTACGAATGTTTACTGACTCTTCGAGGACTCCTTATGGGTTAAAATTGAAAATATATAAATGGCTGAATATCGGATGAACGAAATTGCACCACTAAAATGATGATTAACACTAACAATACAGCTTTCAGAACCAAAGGTATGCGGGCTACTAGTTTTTCCATCGATAATTCCCATGAAATTGGAGTGAAATGAAATAAAAACCCAATTAGCATCATAGCTAAGACAACAGGATAACCAAGAAAAAAATCAAGAATTATGTTTCCATTGAAATGAAATGCAATCTGGGTTAAAACTTGACCCACAACATTCATAGTGTCTGCTCGGAAAAATATCCAACAAAAACATACAAAATGGAAAGTTAAAAGCCAACTTAAAAGATTCAAACTCTTTAGGGCAAAGATATTTTTAATTTGAAATTTAACTAGCGAGGTGAATAACTTATGAATTATGAGCGCAAGACCATGCAGAGCGCCCCAAATCACAAAACGAATCGCTGCACCATGCCATAAGCCCCCCAACAACATCGTTAGAAACAAATTGACATAGGTACGTATCTTACCTTTCCGATTTCCTCCGAGAGAAATATACAAATAATCACGCAACCAGCTTGATAGGGAAATGTGCCAACGCCGCCAGAATTCTGTAATATTTATGGATTGGTAAGGTGCGTCAAAATTGATATTGAAATGATACCCAAGTAAAAGTGCAATACCTATTGCCATATCCGAATACCCCGAGAAATCACAATATATCTGCAAGGCATAACCATATACACCTACTAAGTTTTCTAAGCCCGAATATAATGTTGGATTATCAAAAATCCGATCTACGTAATTAATACTGATGTAATCTGCAATAATTGCTTTTTTAATTAATCCAATAATAATCAAGAAAATACCGCGGCCAATCATTTCTCTGGTTACAACTACTTTTTTAAATATTTGAGGAATAAAATCCGAGGCACGAACAATTGGACCGGCAACAAGCTGCGGAAAAAATGAAACAAAAAAAGCATAATCTAAAGGACTATTTAGTGGCTTCAGATTTTTTCGGAAAACATCCAGTGTATAACTCAACGATTGAAATGTAAAAAAAGAGACCCCAACCGGAAGAAAAATATCGAATGGGTCAAATTTTTGGTCTGTTAAAGTGGTAAAGATTTCATAGAAAAAATTAGTGTATTTGAAATACAATAAAATCCCCAAATTAAAGCTAAGACTTAATACCAGTAAAGAATTGCGAATAACTTTAACCATTCGATCTGTTAATGAAATATGAATCCGAGCTTTACCTAATGAAATACCCACCTCATTTTCTGTCTTGTAAATTGCTTTTGCCAAAACAAAATCCACCAAGGTTGTTAGTACCAGTAATAGAAAATAGACCCCACTGGATTTGTAATAAAAATAAAGCGAAAAGCACGTTACAAAAAGAATTTTGGCTCGCTGGTGTTTCTGAATGAGTGCAAAAACCAACAAAAATGCCATAAATAGAAAAAGAAATAATCCAGAACTAAATATTAATGGTTCTTTTGGGTTGTATAAAAACACATTCCAAAACCTACTTAGGTCAAAATCAAACATCTTTGTTAGCTCACTCATTGATTTTTCCTTTTTACATGATTCGAAAAATGATGCAAAAACGTTTTTGTAAAAATTGATGCTAACTTTTCACCTCCAGCAAAAGTAAGGTGAGTATAATCCTTATTTGCTAATGCAGGTTTATTGTTAACGAAAGAAATCATACTATTTTCACCACCCATCCCGGAAAACAAATCCCAAAATGCAACGCCACTCTTTTTAGCAATTTCTCTTTGGGCTTCTATCATTAATGGAATAGTAGGCATTGTCTGATATTCACCATCCTTTTTAACACTTCGATCTGGAATTCCGAGAATTAAAATACTTGCCTCAGGACATGCCTGCTTGATGCGCGCAATTAATTCAACCATTGATTTTATATACCAATCAAGCTGTGTTGTTTTAGGCCCAAGAACATTTAATCCAAATTGCAAAACAATTAATTTGTAATCACGCAGTTTGTTGAATTGACTCCAATTTTGAGGACTTATCTTGGATAACGCAATTCCTGAATTACTTTTCATTCCAAAATTATCTACGATAACTCCTTTTGAATCTTCGAAACTAGCCCCATAATATTTTGTATCTTTTGAAGAAGGAAGAGAAAAGGTAATGGAATTTGTGCTACCCGCAACTAATTTAGCTGATTGAATTTGACCGGATGGAGAAGTAGAAATTGAGCGAGATTCACCATTCATTCGGTAAAGCACATTTGAGCCTGAATTCGTAGAATAAAAAAATTGAATGTTTTGTAACGTTTGTAATTTGTTATTCCCTGAAATTCCGGAATAGGTTACATTTCCTTGTCCATTAGGTTTAAAATAATAGCCACCCGCAGCAAATCCTTCTCCCCCTTTATTTTCAATAATATTATAGGAATCTATTCCAGAAAATGAATGTCGAATCGTTTGACGAAACCCTGCTGTTTCAGAGGCTATTGGAACAAATCCGACACCCGAACCCCCAAATTTTTCTTGCAAAATCTTACGTACTTCAGCAGTAAAAATATCCCCATCAATGAATGAATCCCCAAAAAAGGCCATTCTGGTTAATTTATTCTTATCTGAAAGGGCCTCAAAGATTGCATTCAATGCTTTTTTGTCCTTCGAATAATCCTCAATACAGGTATAACCGGGAGGACACTTGTCAACAAACTCTTTGGCAATGCTTTTGACTTTTGAAAGTTCGGACTTCTTTTTTGGTTTGATATCTTTTAAAAAATCAACTTTTTTAAATTCATAACCGTAAACTGTAAAATCTGGAATCAAAAAAGCAGCAACAGAAAGTACTAAAACACAAGAAATTAAAATCACTACATGATTTAAATAGCTCTTTTCTTGATTTACATCCATACTTTTTTGAAATCGGGATGCAAAGCTAAGCTATTTTTAACAAAAAAAAGAATTATTTACGATTGTTGAATTTTGGATGGTTTTATTCCTCTTTCTCCCATTGACCAACTACTGAGGTAGCAATTGAATTACCAAGAACGTTAGTTGCACTTCTAAACATATCACAAAAATGGTCGATTGGTAAGATTAATGCAATTCCTTCAATGGGAATATTGAACATACCACACGTTGCTGCTACCACCACTAAGCTTGCCCGTGGAACACCCGCAATTCCTTTACTCGTTAGCATGAGCACGAGCAACATAGACATTTGAGTCCCAAAATCCAATGGGACTCCATACGCTTGCGCAATAAAAATACTGGCAAAGGTCATATACATCATGCTCCCGTCTAGATTGAAGGAATACCCCAATGGGAGCATGAACGAAACAATTTTATCTTTAATTCCAAATCGCTCTAATTCTTCCGTCAACTTAGGAAAAACCGCTTCGCTACTGGTGGTTCCAAATGCGATAATGAGTGGACTAACAATTCTTTTTAACAAAGTAAAAATGCGTCCTTTCAAGAATAAAAATCCAATTAACAAAAGCACCAACCATAAGGAACTTATCCCCACCAAAAACGACCCAAAAAACTTAGTGTATGTAATTATAAGCTCACTCAAATCACGTACAGCAAATACTCCTGCAATTGCTCCAAAAACACCAACAGGTGCAAATTTCATGACATATCCAACCATTTTCAATATAATGTGTGATGTTTTGTCTAATGCATTGACAACCGGTTTTGAATTTTCACCAATTGATGCTGCGGCTAGCCCAAAAAAGATGGAAAATATAACAATTTGAAGAATTTCATTGGCTGCCATTGCTTCAAAAATGCTCTTTGGAAAGATGTGTTCTACAAAATTTTGTACTGAAAATGAATGTGTTTTTTCGGTTACCTCACCCACGGATTGAACATCAACATCCGATAAGTTCAACCCAACACCTGGCTTCAAAACATTCACCCAAAACATACCAATACATAAAGAAATAAAGGATGCCGTGAAGAACCACCCTAGCGCCTTGCCTCCAATTCTACCAACCGATTTAACATCACCTAACTTGGCAATACCAACCACTAAGGTGGTAAAAACTAGTGGAGCAATTAACATTTGAACCAACCGAATAAAAATGGTTGCTAATATTTTGATCGATGAACTGAAACTTTTGGCGGTTCCCAGATCCGTATAATGAAAAACACTAACTCCTAATATAGCTCCTAGCACCATTGCAATAATGATTTGCGTGGTTAAATTCCGAAAAAAAGAAGGCTTTTTTTGTACCTGTTGGTGCTGCATAAAATTTCTATTTGTCGTGTGAAATTAATAAAATTTACGGTAGAAATTCATCCTTTTCTTTTTCAACCGCTAATCGTTTATAAATGATTCAATTAGTAACCCTATTGCAAGAGGATAAAGTTTATTTTTGTTTTTATCACGATTAGTATTCAAAAAATTATGTCAGAAACTCAATATACCGAAGATAACATTCGCTCGCTCGACTGGAAAGAACACATCCGATTGCGCCCTGGAATGTATATTGGAAAACTTGGCGATGGTGCAGCAGCAGACGATGGTGTTTATATTCTTGTGAAAGAAGTTATAGATAATTGCATTGATGAATTTGTCATGGGCAATGGTAAACGAATCGATGTCAAAGTAAAAGACGGTAAGGTTTGTGTACGTGATTACGGCCGTGGCATTCCACTTGGTAAAGTGGTTGAGGTTGTTTCGAAAATGAATACAGGAGGAAAATACGATTCAAAAGCGTTTAAAAAATCGGTGGGATTAAATGGTGTTGGAACTAAAGCCGTGAATGCACTGTCCTCCTACTTTATGGTGTATTCTGTGCGTGATGGTGAAAAAAAACAGGCGGTATTCCAACGGGGAGAATTAACCGAAGACCTTGCGATTACAACGACAGATGAAGGAAACGGAACCTATGTTGAGTTTACGCCAGATGAAATTATTTTCAAAAAATACACCTATAAAACTCCTTATTTAGACAAAATGATGTGGAACTACTGTTATTTGAACAGAGGACTGAGTATCTATTATAACGGAGAAAAATTTCAATCAAAAGATGGATTAAAAGACTTGTTGGAAAACAACATGGACGGCGATCCTCTTTATCCAATCATTCATTTGGAAGGGGAAGATATTGAAGTTGCTTTTACACATGGAAAAACGTACGGCGAGGATTATTATTCTTTTGTGAATGGTCAACATACCACACAAGGAGGAACTCATCAAAGTGCTTTCAGAGAATCTGTTGCAAAAGTTATTCGTGACTTCTACAATAAAAACTATGAGGCTTCTGATATTCGACAATCAATAGTTGCTGCGATAGCAGTTAAAGTGGTTGAACCCGTATTTGAATCGCAAACTAAAACCAAATTAGGTTCGCAAGAAATTGAACCAGGAGGTAAATCGATGCGCGCGTTTATTAATGACTTCTTAAAAGAAAATCTAGACAACTACCTGCATCGAAATACAGAAACATCCGAAACGATTGAAAAGAAAATCAAACAATCTGAGCGCGAACGAAAAGAACTTGCTGGAATTCGAAAAATAGCCAAAGAACGATCTAAAAAAGCGAATCTACATAACAAGAAATTACGTGATTGCCGAACCCATTTAACCGATATTAAAGATGAGAAACGCGAAGAAACAACCCTTTTTATTACTGAAGGAGATTCAGCGAGTGGCTCGATAACTAAATCGCGTGACGTTACTACGCAAGCTGTATTTTCATTGAGGGGTAAGCCATTAAATTGTTATGGATTGACAAAAAAAGTTGTTTACGAAAATGAAGAATTCAACCTCATCCAAGCAGCTTTAGACATTGAAGAAGAGATGGATAATTTACGCTACAACCGTATTGTAATCGCAACCGATGCCGATGTGGATGGTATGCATATTCGAATGTTATTATTAACCTTCTTCCTTCAATTTTTTCCGGATTTGGTCAAAAGAAATCATGTTTACGTACTTCAAACACCGTTATTTAGGGTGCGAAATAAAAAGAAAACTATTTATTGTTACAGCGACGATGAAAGAAGGTCAGCCATGGACGAACTAGGGAAAAATCCTGAGATTACTCGATTTAAAGGATTGGGTGAGATTTCGCCAGACGAATTCAAACATTTTATTGGAGAAGACATCCGTTTAGAACCTGTAATATTAAGTAAAGAATCATCCATTGATTCCATCTTGTCTTATTTCATGGGGAAAAATACACCTGAAAGACAAGAGTTTATCATTGATAATCTGCGTGTGGTGAAAGACCTCGCAGAAAATCCCGCAAAACAAACCGAATCTTCGGATTCTGAAGATTTAAATATAGCATCTTAAGACATGGCAGAAGACGAAATTGAACCAATTGGAAATAAAGATGAAAATTCTTCAAATCCTTTTGAAAATAAGCAATTAGACGAAAAAATTGTACCTGTTGCAGGACTTTACCAAAATTGGTTTCTGGATTATGCCAGCTACGTTATTCTTGAAAGAGCCGTTCCTGCAATTCACGATGGTCTAAAACCCGTTCAACGACGAATCCTTCATTCCATGCGCGAATTAGAGGATGGCAGATACAACAAGGTTGCCAACGTTATTGGAAACACAATGAAATACCATCCACATGGTGACGCATCCATTGGAGATGCCATGGTTCAATTGGGACAAAAGGAATTACTTATCGATTGCCAAGGAAACTGGGGGAATACAATAACGGGAGATGGAGCCGCCGCAGCTCGATACATTGAAGCAAGACTTTCCAAATTTGCATTACATGTTGTTTTTAATCCAAAAACTACTAGTTGGTTAGCCAGTTATGATGGAAGAAACAGAGAGCCTGAGAACCTTCCAGTAAAATTCCCACTGCTTTTGGCTCAAGGAGCTGAGGGTATTGCTGTTGGAATGGCTTGTAAATTCTTACCACACAATTTTATAGAATTAATCGAACAATCTATCAACCATTTACGCGGAAAAAAAGTAGAGATTTTGCCTGACTTCATGAATGGTGGTATGGCAGATTTTTCGAATTACAACGATGGATTGAGGGGTGGAAAAGTGCGCGTGAGGGCTAAAATTAAAAAAGTAGACAACAAAACATTAACGATTAATGAAATTCCTTTTGGAACAACAACAGGTTCATTGATTGAGTCCATAATAAAAGCGAACGATAAAGGACAAATAAAACTCCGTAAAATAGAGGACAACACCTCATCCGAAGCAGAAATAATTATTCATTTGGCTCCAGGAGTTTCACCAGATAAAACGATAGACGCATTATACGCATTTTCAGACTGTGAGGTGTCAATTTCTCCAAACTCAACGATTATTGTAGGTGACAGACCACGGTTTTTAGGGGTTACTGAAATATTGAAATTCAATACGGATAATACAGTACGTTTACTTCGGTTGGAATTAGAAATTCGATTAGATGAGCTTGAGCGCCAATGGCATTTTTCTACCCTTGAAAAATTGTTCATCAATCATGAAATGTATATTGATTTCAAGCACTATTCAGACAAAGAAACCTTATACGAGTATTTATACAAGCGATTTGAACCTTTCCTAAAGAGCCTTATTCGGGAAATAACAGACGAAGACTTGCATAAATTAACGCAGATTCCAATGATTCGTATTACACGATTTGATGGAAGTAAGGCGGATGATCTCCTATTGAAAATAGAAGAGGAAATGGAACAAGTGAAGCACCACATGGATAATATCATTGAATATTCTATTGAATATTTTAAAGATTTAAAAAAACGATTTGGTGCAGGAAGAGAACGAAAAACAGAAATAAAAGTCTTTGATACCATCAGCGCTTCCAAAGTGATCATTGCAAATCGGAAATTATATGTGGATTATGAGGAAGGATTTATTGGTCATGGCTTGAAAAAAACGGAGTCCATTTCTGATTGTTCTGATATTGATGATATTATTATTTTCTTCGCCTCTGGAAAAATGATGGTAACAAAAATTACAGACAAGAAATTTGTTGGCAAGGGTATCGTTCATGTTGCCGTCTGGAAAAAAGGTGACACGCGCACCATTTATCACTTATTCTATCAAGATGGCATTGGTGGAGCAACCATGATGAAACGTTTTTATGTCAACTCCATCACAAGAGATTCAGAATACGATTTAACCCGAGGTACAAAAGGATCCAAAATGCTTTATTTTTCGGTACATCCAAATGGTGAGCGCGAGGTGGTTACTGTATTACTTAGGCCAAGGCCGCATTTAAAACGTTTGCGTTACGATATCGACCTGGGTGCATTGTTAATCAAAGGGCGAAATTCTGCTGGAAATCGAGTTACGAAAGAAATTATCCAGAAAATCCTGCAAAAAGAAGTCGGAGGATCAACATTGGCTGCTCGAAAAATCTGGTATGACCCAATTGTCGGCCGTTTGAATGATGAAGAGCGTGGGAAGTTCTTGGGAGATTTTAAAGGAGAAGATAAAATTCTGACTCTTTACAAAAATGGAGAATACCGCTTGAGTACTTTTGACCTAGCGTCTCATTTTGATGAAGACATGACATACATTGAAAAATGGCATCCGCGCAGACCAATTACGGCAGTATATTATGATGGCGAAAAAGAATTGCATTTTGTGAAGCGTTTTCTGTGTGAGGTAACCACCGATAAACGTGTTTTATTTATTAATGAAAGTGATGGTTCATTTTTAGACGTTGCAACAACCGCATTCGAGCCTGAGGTTCGCATTATTTATAATAAGCTTTTAAAAGAAACTAAGAATTTACCTGATAATATCGTTCCACTTACAAATTTTATCGATGTAAAAGGAATGAAAGCCCAAGGAAATCAATTAACAAAATTGAAAGTGAAGGAAATTGTGCTAACCCATCCAATTGAAGGAAAAAACCCTTGGCCAGAAGAATCTAAAAACGAGGAAGGCAGCGAAGAACTTTCATTGGAAGCTCTTTCCGAAGATGGTGAAGCTCCAACAATGGAATGGGACGTAACGCCAGGAGAAGAAGATCAACCAAGCTTGTTTGAGGAAGGAACTGAAGAATAATAAAATTATGGCACTGGAAATTTTGTATGAAGACAACCACGTTATTGTTGTAAATAAAAAATCTTCTGATATCGTTCAAGGCGATAAAACGGGAGACACTACCCTACCCGATGTCATTAAAAGTTATTTAAAAGAGAAATACAACAAACCGGGAAATGTCTTTTGCGGGGTGGTTCATCGCTTGGATAGGCCCACAAGCGGCGCCGTAATTTTCGCTAGAACCAGTAAAGCACTCGAAAGATTAAATAAGCAATTCAGAGAAAAGGAAACAGATAAGATTTATTGGGCAATAGTGGATAAAAAACCTGAGGCCACTTCTGGTAAACTAATTCATTTTTTGCGGAAGAACGAAAATCAAAATAAATCCTACGTTACCAATGAAACCAGCGCTGGATCAAAACAAGCAATTTTGAATTATGCATTTCTTCGTTCATCAGATAAATTTCATTTACTGGAAATACAATTAGAAACAGGGAGACATCATCAAATTCGTGTGCAACTTTCTACGATCAATTGCCATATCAAAGGAGATTTAAAATATGGAGCAAAACGATCCAATGAAGACGGTTCAATTTGTTTGCATGCCCGAAAAATTAGTTTCAACCATCCTACCTCTAAGGAATTAATTGAAGTTACTGCTCCTGTGCCACCTGATGCCCTTTGGCAGTTTTTTGAGGGAAAATAAAAGTCCCGTTACTCGTTTGTAACAGGACTTTCGTTTTGATAACTAAACTAAACCTTAAAAATTGTTTTACCTATAATTTATTACTTATTTACTACTAATGTTTCGATGGCTACAACAGTCTCACCTGCCATGAATGAAATCTCATACGTTCCATTAACCAATCCATTCAAATGAAGCGATGTAGCATCCATTACTGGAATTGATGGCATTATCTGTCCGTTTGTTGAATTAATTTGAATTGTCGTGATTGCATAATCAGACCAAGACAAGGTGGCGAAACCTGGTTTCATTTCATTTACCACAACCGATACTTTTTTCGGATCTTTCGGATCTTCGTTGTGAGCGAAAGTAAAAGAAGCAGAAGCTAACATCATTACTACTAATGCGAATTTTGCTGTGGACTGGGCGATTGATTTCATAATTTATTTTTTTTCGTGTTGTTTTCTGAGACAAAGATTGTTCAGTTGCAACGAATTACAATAAAAATGTAGAATGAGCTTAGTAAAATACTGATACGTACGGAGCATGCACTACGTAGTTCCCGTATTGACCTACGTAGTTGTACGTAGAAAAGTCAGATTTGTACCAATAAATCAAAAGAAATGCTAAATGGAATGTCGAAATTAAAATAGAGAGCTGGCGTGACTAGTTTATTCGTCTGATTAAAACAAAAAAATCTGACCACACGTATGCAATCAGATTCAAAAGTAAAAACCAGTTGGTTAAATTCCTTTATTTTATAATCGTTAAATTTTCAGTTGCCACTATTTTATCACCAATTAAAAATAATATTTCATAGCTGCCTTCAATCAACCCATTTAAATGTAGTGTTGTCGCATCCATTACTGGTATAGAGGGCATTTCTTGTCCGTTGGTTGAATTAATATGAATGGCTGTTATTTCGGTATCCACCCAAGATAAAGTGGCATAACCTGGCTTTAAATTGTCTACAACGACAGTTACTCGTTTAGGATCTTTTGGATCTTCATTATGTGCAAAAGTTACAGCTGCAAAAGAAGAAAATAGTGCTATAAAAGCAATTTTAATAAAAGTTTGGCTCATAATTAGTTAGTTAGTTAGTTATCCAAAATTCAATAGGGTTTACCTTACTTACCTTAAAAAGGTTTCATTTAAAGCAAAAAAGTCCCGTTACTTGTTTGTAACAGGACTTCTACTTGGATAACTAACTAAACTAAACCTTAAAAATGTTTTACCTATAATTTATTACTTATTAACTACTAATGTTTCGATGGCTACAACAGTCTCACCTGCCATGAATGAA
>Ga0247833_1000472_pt1 | contig 73313 bp, 62 predicted proteins | sample LaCruzMarch2015__7_FD_187117 | JGI IMG/M metagenome (GOLD analysis project Ga0247833, IMG submission 187117) | Freshwater microbial communities from meromictic Lake La Cruz, Castile-La Mancha, Spain - LaCruzMarch2015_8m | ecosystem: Environmental > Aquatic > Freshwater > Lake | place: Spain...
GGTGCCCCTACCAGCATGCCTTCTGCTGTGCCAATCCAATATTTTCCCGAATTATCCTGAAAGATGCTGGTGATTTCATTCGATTTTATTTTCGAATTTTGGGCAGTACGTTGTGCGACAAACGTAAGCGCTGGTTTGGTTTTAAACTGGAACAACCCGGATGTTTTGGTCCCGATCCACAACCAGTCATTTTTGGCATCGTACCAGGCACAGGTAATATCGGTAGCGCCGCGTGCTTCTGAAAGCATGATTTCTGTTTTCCAGCGCAAATCGGTATTGCCGCTAAAAAAAGAAAAAACCGACAATTCGCCCGGTTCGAGTGGCATGATGGTACCCGTATTACAGGCACGCACCTGATACCAGCTTTGTCCGCTACCTACCGATTTTACATTGTCGCTACCCACCACCACATTGTGTACCGGGTTCGTGCGGCTTACGGCACCACAGCGGTCAATATTGTATTTTTGTTTTTGTGCCTGTACAATGGTCGAAACAGCCAATAAGAGACTGAGCAATAGTATTTGGGGGAAATTCAAACCCTTCATGTTGTGCGGACTGCTTTAAATTTATTTTTATTGATCAAAACCGATATTTCCTTAGAAACCTATTCAAAAGCACAAAGATAATCCGGTTTTTCTGACATCTACCCATTGGCGCAGCGAGCTTATTGCATTGACAGGTAGGAGAAAGCAATGTTGAGATACCCTTTGTGATGCGTTCTTGGTTGGATGGGTTGCTTGGTTGCTGCTTGAACGAAACTTAATTCAAACTTAATTCACCTTACAGAGCGTTACATCCAATAGTCTGGTACCTTAACCCATTGTTTAAGAAAACGGTATGAAACAGTTTTTAGGATGGATTGCGGTTTGCTGCTGCTTGTGTACCTGTACCACCGATCATATAGAAAATTTGATCATTAAGGGGTCGGATACCGAGCTGAACTTAGTGCTAGACCTCGCGGAGACCTATATGGATAACGACCTTAGCACCAGCATTAGTATTTCGGGCGGCGGCTCGGGTGTGGGGATTACTGCATTATTAAACCACCGGACTCAAATTGCCAACTCTTCCCGCGCGCTCAACGATGAGGAAATTGCGTTGGCCGGAAAGCAGGGCATACAACTGGTTTCAACCGTTTTTGCTTCGGATGCCCTGGCCGTTATTGTGCATCCATCCGTGGGGCTCCATCAGATTAGTATTGAAAATCTGGGGAAAATATATGCCGGAGATATCAAAAACTGGAAGGAATTGGGTGGTCGGGATGGCACCATTTCTTTGTATGGTCGGCAAAGCAACTCGGGTACCTTCATGTATTTTCGGGAAAAAGTATTGGGCCGCGATTTTTCCAACGATTTAAAACAACTCAACGGTACAGCCCAAATGCTGGAATCTGTAAAAGCCGATGAAAATGGGATTGGATTTGTTGGCTTTGGCTATCTTTTTGGCCAAAATGGTGCATTATATCCAGGCATTGAAGTACTTGCCCTTCAAGCGGCGCCCAATGAAGCAGCCGTTTCACCGGTCAACAAAGACGCTATTTTATCCGGTTTATACCCCCTTACACGTCCATTATATCAAATCACCGATGGGCCACCAACTGGAAAAGCCCTTGCGTTTATTCGTTTTGAATTGAGTAAAGCCGGGCAGGAAGTGGTCGCGCGCAGTGGTTATTTACCGCCCATTTCTGAGACGGATCTGGTAGAAAAGTATTAATATGATGAATCGACGTACATTTTGGGATCGGTTTTACCACCGTTTATTTGCATTTGCGGCCGGGCTTTGCGTTTTGGTCCTGCTGGGTATTTTTGGCATGTTGCTCCTCAATGGTTTCCGTTTTTTTGAGTCTGTTTCCCTCTGGTCGTTTTTGGGCAGCAGCAACTGGAATCCATCTGCCTGGGGCAAGGCGACATATGGCATGGGCGCGATGTTATGGAGTACCTTACTGGTCAGTTTGGGTGCGATGGTGTTGGCAGTCCCCCTGGGCATTGGAACCGCTGCTTATTTATCGGAAGTGGCGCCTGGTTGGGTGCGCGATTGGATAAAACCGGCCATTGAGCTCCTGGCGGCCGTGCCTTCCGTGGTGGTCGGATTTATTGGCATTGTAGTGATTGCGCCGATTATTTCGCGAATTTTTGGCTTATCGAATGGATTGAATGCTTTAAATGGTTCCATTTTATTGGCCGTCATGGCCTTACCAACCATCATCAGCGTGGCAGAGGAGGCCATTCGTTCGGTACCCAATACGTATAAAGAAGGTGCCTATGCATTGGGTGCGAATTCCTGGACCACCCTGATGACGGTTACCTTGCCCGCTTGTACCTCTGGTCTTATTGCAGCCACCATGCTGGGGATGGGCCGCGTCATTGGCGAAACCATGACGGTTTTGATGGCAACCGGCAATGCCAATGCGATGCCCCACGGCTTTTTTGATCCGGTGCGCACCATCACGGCAACGGTCGCGATTGAAATGGGGGAAGTCCCCTACGGCACCACGCATTTTTATGGATTGTATGCACTCGGTGCAGTTTTGTTTATAATTACGTTGATTATCAATTTGTTGGCAGAAAGTATTGCCGCCAAATTCAGAAAGCAAGGGAGATGACCAAACAACAATTTACCAAAATCGTGGGCATCCAACTGTTGTTGTTGTGTACGTTGCTGACCCTCAGTTTCCTGGGCATCATTTTATTTGACCTGTTTTCAAAAGGGTATAGCGCCTTAAGTTGGGACTTTTTGAGTACGGCCCCCAGCAAAGGAATGACCCAAGGTGGCATTTTACCGGCTGTTGCGGGTACCGCCCTGGTTACTTTGGTTGCAACGCTCTTTGCCTTGCCTTTTGGCGTGGCTTGTGCAATTTACCTCAACGAATACGCGCGGGATCATTGGTTTACACGGCTGCTGCGTGCAAGTATTCGCAATTTGGCGGGTGTTCCGAGCATCATTTATGGCCTGTTTGGACTGGCTTTGTTCGTGGAGGCCCTGCATATTGGGGCTTCGATTCTTGCCTCCGGACTTACGCTGGCGCTCCTGACGTTGCCTTACATCATCACCACGACCGAGGAGGCCTTACACAATGTACCCAATGCCTACCGCGAGGCAGCACTTGCTTTGGGTGCGACCAAATGGGAGAGTATAAAAACCGTCGTTTTACCGGGGGCGATGCCCGGGATTTTGACGGGTACCATCCTTGCTTTGTCGCGGGCGGCGGGAGAAACGGCGCCCATCTTGTTTACCGGGGTAGCCTTTTATACCCGATACTTGCCGGGCTCCTTGTTGGACGAATTTATGGCCCTCCCCTATCATTTATACATTTTATCAACCCAGCATCAATCGCTTGAGCAAGTACGCCCATTGGCCTATGCCACCGCCGTGGTACTCCTGGGCATGGTACTGTTGTTAAACCTGAGTGCAATTATGTTGCGCATCCGCTACCGAAACCTATGGAAAACATCAAAATAGCCATTCGCGATTTTAACCTGCATTTTGGCAGCAAACATGTATTGAAAAATATCAATATTGAATTTCCTGCCAATAAAATCGTGGCCCTCATTGGGCCCTCCGGTTGTGGGAAAAGCACCCTTTTGCGCAGCCTGAACCGCATGCACGACTTATCGCCCGACGCACGCCTGGAAGGTGATATTCTGCTGGAAGACCTACATTTACTGCATCCACGCACCGATGTGGTAGCCATTCGGCGCAAAGTAGGCATGGTATTTCAGCGCCCCAATCCGTTTCCAAAATCCATTTATGAAAATGTAGCCTATGGGTTGCGCCTCACCGGCACGCATAACGAAGCCGACATTCGCGCCCGAGTAGAAAGCTGCCTTCAGCAAAGTTATATCTGGGAAGAAACCAAAGACGAACTGCAAAAATCGGCCTTGCAACTCTCCGGGGGCCAACAACAACGGCTTTGCATTGCCCGCGCCATCGCCGTGGAGCCGGAAGTCATTTTACTCGACGAGCCCTGTTCGGCACTCGACCCCATTAGTACGGCCAAAATAGAAGACCTCCTCCTGGAATTAAAAAACCGCTACACCATTGTGATTGTTACACATAACATGCAACAAGCCCAGCGGGTAGCGGATTTTACGGCCTTTATGTATTTAGGCGAAGTAATCGAATATGGACCTACCGATCAAATTTTCAATCATCCACAACAAATGCTTACGCGCAATTATGTGGAAGGCCATTTTGGTTAGTTTTTAGAAGCGCGCAGTTATGCCAGCCATGAAATTGGTGCCGATCATCGGATAATCAGCCCAACGCGCGCGTTTGTTGTTCAAAATATTATTGACGTCCAGGAAAGCGCCAAAGTTTTTGGAGAAATTGTACGTGCCACCAAAGCCCAAATCGAACAATACCCCACCCTGACGGCGAATACCTTCCCGATCGACAAACCAAATACCATCTGCAATATAGGCATTGGCTTTTACGCTTGCTTTGCCTTCCAACAAGGTGTACAGGGCACTAAAATTGCCTTCTGTTTTGGGCAAACCCCATGCTTTGCCTTCATTGGCAGGATCCATGCTCAGGTTTTGGCTTAATGTACCATTGATGACCAGGTTTTTCAGCATTTTGATTTTAACAGCGCCTTGCAGGTTTACCATGGTCACGGTATCATACACTGCGCGGAAACGGGTGATGTTTTCGAACGTGTAGATCGTTTGAAACAAAGCCAGGTTAGAAGCCTTGTTGTAGGCAACCTGACCGGAGTATTCCAACCAGCCGAAATCGCCTTTTAAGCCGCCATAGTAGCTATCCAGGCGGGTGTTGCGCAGTCTTGAGGACCGAATGTCAATAAACGGGTTGTAGGCCGCCATCGAACGGTAGGTATTTTTGCGCAAATCGCCCGTTGCACCGGCAAAAATCTGGAACCCATCGCCAAAAACGCGCAAGCCCAATTCCACATCCGGAAACACACTAAACACATCGCGGTTGCTGACAAAATTACCGCCAATTTTCACCTTCACCATATCCGAGTGAAAGGTAAAAGAAGGTTGCAGGTAAATGTTGTTCAGGTTCTGGGTAACGGTATCGTTGAACGAAGTAAAGTCTGTGCGGATGACAAAGCGTAATGGGTGTTTTTCATTAAACCATTTGGTAGCGGCCAGCCCCAGATCAAATCCGGTCTCCTTGTTGGAGTAGAAATCGTTCATGAAATAAAACTTGGGGGCAATAGAAAAATTCAAATCAGCATCCGTGCGCTCCTTGTTGTACAAACGGCCTGCAAAATCGAAAATTTTATAATCCTGGCGCACCCGCTCTGCCGAGAACGTATCCATCGTGTGGTCGTACCCGTAAAAATGCACCCGATCGTAGGTGTACCCCAATTTGCCTTCTACGGCTAATTGCTCGTTGATGTAATAATTGCCGGTTACCAAGCCTTCGTTTTTGAAAAACTTCTGATTTTCGAGGGCTTTATCGGCACTTTGTTGGTGGTGGCGGAACCATACTTTCCCATCAAATATTTCCTTATAAGCACCTGCATATCCCGCTTCGGCCCATAAAGCAGTTGGAACACCGCCGCCTAACTTGGCAAAACCATTGTAAACATCCTCTTTTTTGCCTGCTTTCATGCCGATAGGGCGCAATTTTGGGGCATCGTATTTTACATTCAACGGGCGGGTAGGCACATTGTAGTCTTGCACTTTGATAGAAGTATCGAGTGGCGGCAAGACCGGCGATACACTTATTTTGGAAGACTCCAGTAAGCGGGCGTCGAAAGATTTGATTACATCGACACTTTCGCCAGGCAATATTTTCTGGCTAAAAGCCTGGGTTGTGGCGAGCAACAAGCCGATGAAGACAGCGAAAACGGTTTTATTATTGGTCATCATTGTGTTAAAGTTGGATAAAATGGCGCACTGCCTGTTGAAAAGGAAATGGGTAAAAACAAGTTTGGAATGCTGCTCGTCCATCAATTTCGCTCATCTAAATCCAGCAGTGTACCGCCTTTATTGTTCAGTCTTGGAGCAGGTGCACCTTGTAACTTATTGTATTTCTGCCGTGCTGAATTTTTAATTTCTGCATTTTCGCCGTTATAATTTTCAATTACGGCCTCCAAGGCAGCGGTAGCACTGTTTTTATCACCCTGATCGGCGTATACATCTGACAACAGAATCAGGTTCAGCGCGATCCAATCATCATAACCCGCACTGGCTTTGTTGGCGTCCGAAATAAGGGCTTCTGCTTCCGGGTATTTGCGCTGTTTATACAAAATCTGGGCTTCCAGGTGATACGCCTCGGCCATCATTTCATTCTGGGTATTTTGCGAAACCTGCTGTAACGCGGGCAATGCACGTGCAAAGTCGCCTTTATCGTAGGCCATTTTACCTACATAATAATTGGCCGTAGCAACCTGTTCGCCAGAAGCCATGGTCGCGTCGTTAATTTTACGGGCATATTCGCCCACTGCTACGGAATTATTTGTCTGATACGCGGCGCGAATCGCCATCAATTGTGCTTCAAAACGCGCGTTTTCATTGACCGATGCTTCTTCCCACTTCCGGGCAAACTCAAATGCTTGTGGATAATCTTTTTCAAAATTATAGGCCAACAAAGCCGCTTTTTCTGCTGCTTTTACATAAAATTTGCTCGAACCACGGTTTACCACCGCCGCATAATCTTTCAACGCAATTGCGTATTTTTTGATACCATCGCTGGCATAAGCTTCCGCACGGTAGAAGTAAGAAGAAATTGCATTGGCGCCTTTTGGGTATTTGGCCAAGTAGTTGGAAAAACCATCAATCGCCTGCTGGTAATTGCCCCGCTGGAACTGAATTTCTGCCGATTGGTAGGTTACGCTATCCTTTGAACCACTGCTGACACTGTAACCCGGCACCGTTTCTACAAAAGAGAAGTATTCATCCGGGCGGTTCAAGTCTTTCACATAAATTTCCTGTAAAGCCGCCAAAGCATCTTTTGCTTCCGAATTTTCCGGATTATTGGAAAAAACCTGCTTGTAGTAATTGATTGCCGAACTGGTACTTCCCTGGTTATAGGAGATCAGGCCCAGTTTTAGCAAGGAGGCATTAATAAGCGTAGAGCGGCCCCGAAACTCCGAAATAAGGCGTTTCAACGGGGGCACCGCTTGATCTAATTTGTTCATTTCCAGATAAGTATCACCCAACATATACAAGGCCTCATCGGTATAACGGCTATTGGGGTATTTATCCACCAGGTTTTCAAGGGCCAGGGCTTTGTCGACCGGGCTGCCTTGCAAGCCTTTAATGATTGCCTTTTGATAAATGGCGTATTCAAACCCCTCGTATTTTTTGTTTACGGCTTCATTGTAATAGGCCAAGGCATCGCTGTACTGGTTGTTTTTAAAATGGCAGTCGCCAGCACGCAAGGTTGCATCACCCAATATCACTGTCCGAATTTGATCACTTCGAATCCGGTCGCTGTTTCGTTTGATGCCATCGACACAGGCTTTAAAATTGACCAAAGCCGCCTTGTAGTCTTTGTCTTTTTTCTTCAAATTGTTGTAACCCTGCACATAATAGCCCATCATCAGGCTGCTTTCTTCGGGCAAGTCGTTAAAACTCTTTGCCTGATTTAAAAACGAGCTGATATGCGTTTTACTCATGTCGTACTCGCCGGCTTCGTGTGCAATATTACCGATCCAGAAAGCGCAAAGTGCCGCAGTCCGTTTATCAATTGGATATTCCAGCGATTTATTGAAGTAGCGGCGTGCTTCGTCTTTTTGGTTGTTTTGAAACAATTGCAAGCCACGGTTAAAGGCCACCAATTGATAGGTTTCATTCAGCCGCGGGGTGCGATTTTTCACGGCTTCCAGGGTAGAAAGCGCGCGATCATAATCGCGGGTATTCAAAAACACCTCACTCATCAGGGTTTGGGCATCTTCATAATACTTTGAATTCGGCTGGATGCGTTGCAAAGCGCCAATGGCGTCGCGGTCGTATTTGAGTTCGTAACTTAATTTGGCATAGTTGATCAAGGCATCCTCGCGCACCGCCAAATCGAAATTCATGTTGGAAGCCTGTCCAAAAGCATTGCGTGCGGCAAACTTGTTTTTGGTTTTCAAGTAGCAGTCGCCGAGGTGGTACAAACCGTTTTGGCCCAGCAGACTGTCTTCCTTGCTGAGTTGTTCCAGGTTTTCAATGGCATTTTTGTAAAAACCATTCTGATATTGCGTGTACCCCAACTGGTAATAATCGGCCGGGCGCAAAGGCGCGCCATTGTTGGCGGCAAACTCCAGATAAGGCAAGGCCTTTTTGTATTCCTTTTTTTCGTAATAAGCCTGTCCAACCAATTGATTGATTTCCGGGCGATTTTTGATTGTATTGTCTTGCGCCTTGGATCCACCGTACGAAATTACCTGTTCGTACTGCTTTTTACCCGCATAGATCATGGTAATATAATAAGGTACGGCTTGTTTGTATTTTTCCGATTGTTCGCAGCGGGTAAACGCTTTGGCAGCCTCATCGTATTTACCTTCGAAAAAGGTACAACAACCGTAGTAGTAGTTGGCTGGATAGTACCATTCGCTGCGGGTATTTTCTTTCAAGTTGCTGAAGGCTGATTTTGCGCGACTAAATTGTTTGGTCACAAAATAAGCGTAGCCTTTTTTAAATTGGATTTCTTCCCCAATTGCGCCAGAACCACCGGGCGCCATATCGTAATAGGTCAGCGCCTTGTCGTATTCTTTTTTATCGAAATAGTAATCGCCAATTTCGAGGGCAGCCTGGCTAGCGACGGGTGACGGTGCGTTTTCACGTAAAAAGTCGAGCACCAGTTTTTCTGCTTCTGGCAGGTCGAGCCGGACTGCGCATTTTGCGTGGTACAATTCTGCATCCGTTTTCAGGGATTTCCATTCCGGTTCGTTGGCCGGACGTAACATATCCATGGCTGCGCGGAATTCTTTTTGGGCTAATCCGTAAAGGTTTTGATTAAAAAAGTCGACCCCACGCTTATACGAGAGGTTGGCTTCGGAGTATACTGTAGTTTGCTGAGCGTGCAAGGTAAGTGTCGCGACCAAAAATAGGAAGGAGCACAAGCCAATCCGAAGGTTCATGTGTAAGAGGATTTAAGTTTTGTGTGTATGCTTTCAAACGGATTGTAATAAACAAGCCATTTGCTGGATTCATTTTTTGAGGAAAATTTAACAGAAGAACGTTAAAATCAGGGCGAAAATATGGAATGCCCTGTAAAGTTATTAAATCGCAGCAAAATATATCAGAAACCGTGTAATATACCCCGTTTTACCAGCCAATTATTTGAATTACGCTACCTTTATCGGCTTATGAAACTGCGTCAACTTGATGGAGGCCTGTTTGTGTTGTTAGGATTGATCCTGGGGCTTTCTGTCTTTTTTTACAGGGCCAATATGCAACACCCGCCTGAACTGCACCATGCCTGGAGCATGTCGGATTATTATGCGTTAGCATTGCGGTTCAATGAACAACACCTGAATATTTTCCGGCCCCAAACCTACAACCTGCAAACGCTGGAAGGTGTCACCTCCTCCGATTTCCCATTGCCCGCCTGGTTGTGTGCGGTGGTGATGCGTGTTTCAGGCAGCACGGAGCCGTTGATTTTCAGGCTGTTGAGTTGGATGGTTAGTACGATTGCTTTTATATTGCTGTACCGCGCTTTAATCGCTAAAGCAACTTCAGCCAGCATTTCAGATCGTTTGCCTGCCATTGTGCGCACCCTTTTCGTGTGGTTGCTGCCCACTTTTGTGTATTTTAACAACGCTTTTATCCCTTCCACCTGGGCATTTAGTGCATTTTTGATTGCCTGTTGGGCCTATCAACATCAAAAAACAAGTTGGGTCATCTTTGCACTCACCCTGGCGGCCTTGTTGCGCAAGCCCTACATACTGTGGCTATTTGCATTTGCAAGCCTGCTTTGGCAACAAAAAGCGCCTGGAAAACAATGGCGCATTTGGCTGACCGGCTTATCCGTTTTTTTTGCCTGGCAGGCGTACGATTGGTACCTCGGACAGCATTATGGGCAGTTGTTTTTGCGCAGTGTACGTCCACCAGCATCTTTTCAGGAAGCGTATGAGGCGTTGTTCGGTATATTTAGCAAATGGGGCCTGGTGTGGTTTTCGCCGTGGCACCTTGTTTGGCTGGTTTTTGGCCTGGTGTTGATCGCTTTGAATCCGCGGTTGCCCAAAACCTCGATGTCGATTGGGGTACCTTTGACAGGATTGGGCATTGCATTTTGCTACTTTCTGGGCATGGAACGCCAGTTTTGGGACCATGATTATTATGTGTTGGATAGTTTTTATCCAGCATTGGTGCTTTTTGTAATTTGGATAAACGAACATAATGCTGCGGACAAAAGGCTGCTTTGGCCTGAAATCGGATTATTGTGCGGGGCCTTTTTATGGGCTGCCCCCATTCAGCAATTTTACCAAAATGCAAAACGCTTTGAAACCACCGAAAAAACCAACCATGCCTATGCGGCTGCAAAACCGATGTTCGATGCAGTAGATCCCGATGGTAAGGCGAAAGTGCTGATTTTTGAGGCCTATTCCTTTAATTTACCGCTGATTGGCATTCGACGCGAGGGTTATTGTTTGCTTTCTTCTAAAGCCGAAGTCCAACAAGCCGCACTTAGCCGTCAACCGGATCTGGTTGCTTGCCTGGATACGTTTTTTGTATCGGAAGTCGTGCAGGATAATCCGGCGATCGTGTCGCAATTGCGTTTTTTGAAATCCGATGGCACGGTGTTGTTGTTCAAACCGGAATTAATGCCCGAACAGCGGTTGGAGGCCCTATTGGGCAAGCAAAGTCAAATTTTGGCCGATACTTCCCTGCAACAGGACAGTGGTGAATACCTCCTGACCCAACAAGTGCCGCTGCATGGGCCACAAAAGATCCTTTTTTACGGGCAAATGGGCCTGGAACCTGCCGGAACCCTAAAAGCGACGGTTGCGGCTTTCAAAGGAGATAAAATGGTGTATTATGCGGAAAAACCAATGACTACAAATGCGGCGAAAACCATGCAATTCAAGAGTACCTCGATTGATTTGCCCGCCTTGGATGCAGATTTTGTAAAGATTTACCTTTGGAATCTGGATAAAAGGGCGGTGCAGTTAGCCGGGTTTCGGATCTCCATGGTGGTACCCTGGCATTGATTTTTCAAGAAAACTACGCGGTTCATGCCTTTGGGTAGCATCGCAATGATTTAACACCCTATTTATATTTACGACTTACCTTCGCCTGGCTTTTTGCTACCTTTGCAGCAATTTGCTACCTTACTTCTATGGAATTTTTCTTTGCTACCCTTTTTTCTTTGTTTAGTATTGTGGATCCGCCAGGGGCCATTCCGGTGTATGTAGCGCTTACGGGCGACCGTCCGCGCGCGGAACGCAACCGGATTGCGCTCATGACTTCATTTTACTTTCTGCTGATTTTGATCTGCTTTTTTCTGGCAGGCAATTATATTTTGGGCTTTTTTGGCCTTACCATCCATGCTTTGCGCATTGCGGGCGGTATTACCTTGCTGATTAGCGGCTTTGGCTTGATGTCGGGTAGTTTTGCCAAACGGCGGGGATATGATAAGGACGTAGAAAAACACGCCCAAGACCACAGCGATCTTGCATTTTCGCCCTTGGCGATGCCATTGTTGTCGGGTCCGGGTTCTATTTCCTACCTGATTACCCAATACAACCAACATACAGCGTGGGCAGAACGCGGCATGATCCTTGGAGCGATTATTGGCATGGGCGTAATGGTGTGGGGTTGTTTACGTATTGCGCCTTTTTTGTTCAAAATGTTTGGTCCAGGCGGCTTGAATGCCATCGCACGCATCATGGGCTTCATTGTTATTGCCATTGGGGTGCAGTTTATTGTCGACGGATTGGTACATTTGGTGCAGGAAATGGCCAAGACCCTATAAGCACTCTTGAACATCGCGGATCTTGCTCAAAACATCCCTTAAACGTTTAAACCATACAATTTTATGAAAATTGCAATCGGTTGCGATCACGCTGGATTTCCTTATAAAGATGGATTGGTTGCCATGCTGCAAGCGCAGGGCCACATGGTACAAGATTTTGGCACCCATTCCTTAGAATCTGTGGATTACCCGGACTTTGCCCATGCGGTTGCCCTCGCGGTAGAGGACGGACAGGCAGAATTGGGTATTTTATTGTGCGGCAGTGCCAACGGGGTGGCTATTACAGCCAACAAACACCAAGGTATTCGTTGTGCCATTTGCTGGACCGAAGAACTGGCAGCCCTGGCGCGTCAGCACAACAATGCCAATGTCATTGCGGTACCAGCCCGTTTCGTGCCGGAAATTTTGGCACAAGCGATGGTGCGTATTTTCATCAGCACCGAATTTGAAGGTGGTCGACATGGCCGGCGGGTGGATAAAATTGCCTGCTAAACAATCCGTATCTCAACGATCACTTATGTATTTCCGCATCCTGTTTATTGCCCTTGGTCTTTGCTGTCTATTTCAGTGTAGCGATCGGAAAACCGCCGATTATGTACTGGATCCTGCACAGCAATACGCTTATTTCCCTTTGAAAATTGGAAAATATGTGGACTATACCGTCGATAGCATTGTTTATGACTTTTCTTCGAGCAGTGGTATCCGTCGGGATTCCGCGCGTACGTGGGTGCGGGAAATGGTTACCGATACCTTGCGCGACAATACCGGGGCGCTGGTATATGTGGTTGACCGATCGGAAAAAAGCCGCTTGGATGATCCTTGGGCCTTTAAGCAACGGAACACGGCATCCATCAATAAAAGCCAGGCGGTGCGCACGGAGGATAACCTGCGTTTTTTAAAATTGGTGTTCCCTTTGGATCGACGTACGCGTTGGGATGGTAATTACTGGATTGATCCAACCCGGGAAATTGACATTGCAGGCGAACGGATACGCCCATTTAGCAACTGGAATTACACCGTCGATTCTATGGATGTTGCCAAAAACATTGGTTCCTTTGCGTTTGATTCAGTCCTGGTGGTTACCGAAGCGAATGCCAGTACGATCTACGAGCGCCGGTTGTCGCGTGCACACTATGCCAAACATGTGGGATTGGTGCAACGGGAACAATGGATCCTCGATTCGCAATACTGCAACCAAAGTCCTGCGCCAACCGATTGCAGCACCAAGCCCTGGCAAGACAAAGCGGAGCGCGGGTATATTTTAAAACAAACCCTTGTAGGTTTTAATTAACAGGCGCTGAAAAAGCGTATTGGCTTTAACCAGCCCCAATGCAGACAAATATGGCAGAAATAGAATACATCAACATCGGCTACACCAGAAAAACCCACGGATTAAAAGGCGAACTGAAAGCAGTGATTGAGGAGCGTTTTTTAGAAGATTTCATGAAAAACGAACGCATTTTTCTGGAAATTAAAACCATCATGGTGCCTTATTTCATCGTAGAGGTGCGCGGGGGCGGTGAACTAATTATAGCTTTAGAAGACATCAAATCCAAAGAATCGGCCGAAACGCTGCAAGCGCGGCAGATTTATTTGCGTAAAAAAGACCTGGTGCCAGATTCAAAACGCCTGATGCCCATCGAGGAAGAAGAGACCCTCGAATATGCTTATATGGCCGGTTTTACGATCACAGACCAAACCCTGGGCGAAGTAGGTCCCATTGATGAAGTGCTGGAAATGCCGCAACAGGAAATGGCTTTTTTAAAATATAAAGGCAAAGACGTGCTCATCCCGCTGAATGCACAATTGATTGTTTCGGTGGATAAAACAGCGAAAACGGTGTTGATGGATTTGCCGGAAGGACTTTTGGATATGTAAAGGGATCACCAATAAGGATTCCTAGGCAGCATAACCACCTGATACCCATCTTTTTTTAATTGCTCCAAACAGGTTGCATTCGGCATTTCTTTAAACAGTACCACCGCCAGCAACTGCGGCTCGGCAATACGCAACCAGGAAAGTAGGTTCAATAAGCCGGTCATCACCGAAACGATGAACGTTCCCTTGGAAAATTTCTTGGCGTCTACTTTCTCCGAACCTTGCAAATGGTAAATATTGATGCCCCGGAAAGCAACTGCCGGGTAATTCAACCCCAGCGCAATTTTTTCCATTTCCCGTTTGGAAACTTTATACACATAATTGCCTACTTCCTCGTACGTGGCCCGATTAATGTCGCGGCCCAACAATAATTTAAAAATACCAAGTCGATTCAGGCCTGCAATCAAACCCCGGAACATGGCCTGTACCACATTTTGATAAACGTAAGGATCCACCGGCTCCAGGAGAATAATACCTTTTTTAGCCACCCGCAACATTTCATACAAGGCCTTCATCGGTCGCGGAAAATGGTGGTACGACTCTTTACACAACACAAAATCGAAACTGCCATCTTCAAACGACAGTTTTTCGGCATTTTCCTTCTTAAATGCCTGAATATATCCAATTTCAGCACCTTCTTTCAACAAAGCATCCGAAATATCGGTGGCTAAAGCGGTTGCGCCTTTGGTACCTAAATAATGTGCGTCGCTGCCATAACGCCCGTCGCCGACCGTTACCCAACTTGCACCCGGATAAGCCAGGAGCATCGGATCAGAAATTCCGTCGCGCTGCCGGGCCTGGGTGTATGCAATGGTCCCTTCCGTAAACCAACTCTGCGCAATGCGCTCCCGCACGCCCCCCTTGCTGTATTGATCGAAATGCTGTTCATGCAGCGCGTAACTCTTTTCCTGATCGTTCATGTAAAACTATTATTTTCCTGACTAAAAGCGTTTTGTACCAAAAGCGCGACAAGGTCAAGGATTTCGTGCAAAATTCATAATGAAATAAGCGGATGTGCGGCTGTTTTAAAGGGCAGCATGCGCAAAACAAGACGGCATTAGCATGTTATTATTTTTTTAACAAATATTTATGTAACCTTTGAAACTATTTTTCGTACTGCTACCGTTATTAGGGTATACTTCGCGCTGTATCGTTTTGTGTATGCCTTCGGCCAACATGATCAACAATCAGCGCTCAGCACGACAATAAATGCTGCCTTTCAGGCGGCGCTTAGTATACCACTCCACTACCAATCAAATGCTCCTTCGTTATGCGCCACAACACTGAATCAAATGAACGTAAAAGTCGCCAAAGTGCGATTTCACTTGCGATTGCCTTACACCTTGGCTTGGGCGCTCTGCTTTATTTGAGCATGGGTGATCAGCCAAAGCAAAAAACAGACAATCAACCGATTGTCAATACGGCAACCAAACAGCCCAACCCGGCCGCTCGGCCACGGACGGTGAATTTGCCATAGTTGCTTTTGCCACCTGAAATGGTGGTAATAAGTTGCATGTAAACATACGTCATCCCGAATTTTGGTTTTTACTAAAATTCGGGATTTTTCTTGATCAAGTCTATTATTTTAAAGGCATTTAAGTATTACGTAACGGATCAATAACCTCCCCCTACCCGCAAATTCACTACCGCCAAATGCGTCCCTCAAAATTCCGCATCATGTGGCTTATTACCCTTGCTCGCGCGCGGTTCTACCGCGCGCGAGCGGGGCATTCACGGTGGAACCGCGCGCGAGCGGGGGTACCTATTTTTTCAAAATCGTAGTATCTCGGTCGTACACTAGCGTGGTAAAAATACCCAACGGATTTGCACTGCCCGTCACATTGCTTTTAATGGCCGCAGGTTGGGCAAATGGGTTAAAATTGGCCAAAATAGCCAACTGCACGCTTTCCAAATAATCGTAATAGGGCTTTTCTATATGGTAAATGGTGTTGAAAATGGTATCCCCTTCTTTCAGTTCATAGGCCGTGCCAAACGCAATTTGTGAGGTCGTCGAAAAGCGGTCGGGCGTAACAATGTCTTGCTCCGGAACACTATCTAATGAACTGTAATTCAGCAACCTGCGGTAATAATCGCTGGTATTCAGGTCGTCGGTCAGGTACATGAGCGCGCGCGCAAGGGTATCCCGCTCGGGCAACCATTGGATCACGATGCTGTCAATGGGCACAAAACTAAGCATGCTTGCTTGGGCTGTAATATTGCCCCCACCATCTGGCAGGTTTATATTCAGCACGTAATTTGTACCCACGGTTGCAGGCACAATTTCGGAGGCTGTATAATTAAACAGTTTGATCGGGTTGGTTTCAATAGACGGAATATTCGGCAAATTAATGGTTTTGCCATCATACGTGATGGTCACCGTAGCCCCCTGAATAACTGTTTTTTCAATAAACGTGGAGTCTAAACCAAACGGATCAAAAAACGAATAACTCCGGGTAAGGAGCAGGCGGAACGGTTTTCCTGGCTCCAAATAGCATTCTACCACCGGTTGCGGGGTGTATTCTGGCAAGTCGATTTCTACATCCTGGGTAAGGTTGCAGGAAAGGGCGGTACATACCAGCGCGAGGAACAGTATATTTTTCATGGTATGATTATTTAAGGTGTGTCAGGGTTAAAATTTGAAGTTCCAAGTGATAGAAGGCAGCACTGGAAACAGCGATACCTGTTTGGCTTTGATGCCGGTCACGAAATCAACCGGATCACCTTTTTCGGTTTCTACATCCAAAAAGATAAAATACGGATTTCGGCGGTCGGTTGCGTTGTACACGCTCAGGGTCAGGTCGTTTTCCAGGCGTTTGGTTTTAAATTTCCACACGATCCCCAAATCGGCCCGGGTATAGGCGGGCACGCGAAAGGTATTGCGCGCACCGTACACAGGTACCACCAATTGAATGGGCGAACCTGCAACATCCTGAAAACTCAAGCGACCGGAAGGCAGCCAACTTGTATAACCTGAAGTGTACACCCAAGTGGCGGTCAGTTGCCAGCGTTTGCTCAGGCTGTACAAGGCCACCACATTTACATTGTGTCGGGTATCAAAACGGGTTGGGAAATAAGCACCATTGTTGATGTCCGGGTAGCGGCCGCGGCGCACCCAGGAAAGCGTGTACCCAATCCAACCGGTCAAGCGACCATCTTTCTTTTCAATTTCTAATTCCACTGGACTGTAAGCATAGCCCTTGCCGATAGTGAGTTCGCCTTCAATGTTGTTGTTGCCAAATATTTCGGCTCCGTCAATAAAATCTACGCTGTTTTGCAGCCATTTGTACCAGGCTTCCCAGGTTACCAATACTTGGGTACCGAGCAGAACACTGGTACCAACGGCTATTTGATCACTTACTTCTGGCTTAATGCCTTTGGTGCTTGGATACCAGATATCGGTTGGGAGCGACAAGCCGCTGCTCGCCAACAGGTGCACATATTGATTCATGCGCGCATACGAGCCTTTGATCGACCAGTTGTTGTTAAACGTGTAGTTGGCCGAAAAACGCGGTTCAATATTGGCGTAAAAAGCAGGGTTGTTGGCCCAGGCTGATAAACGGAGGCCGTAATTGAGTTTGAGGTTGTTGTTTACGGCCCATTCATCGGCAAAGTAGGCTCCATAATCTGCGCCGTTAAAATTCTGTCCAGATTCAAAATTGATACTGCCATCATCGCTGCCAGCCTTCAAACGACCCACTACAAATTCATGATAGGTAGCATTGGCCCCAAATCGAATGGTGTGTGCGTTGTTGGGCTGGTAATAAAAATCGACTTTCGTGTTGGCGTCTTTTACGTTAGAGCCGAGTTTGAATGAAAAACCTTGCAGGATATTCTGAATGCGGTACCGGTAATCGGAATAGGTAAACGTGGTGTTGGCAAACAGGCGTGGACCAAAAACATGGTTCCAGCGGGCGGTACCCGTTGTATTTCCCCAATCGAAGAGAAAATTAAAACTTTCATTTTTAAAGGTAAATACGTCCCGCCCAAAGTACCCGCTCAAAAACAGGCGGTCTTTTGGTCCAAGGGTAAAATTAATTTTGGTATTCAGGTCGTAAAAATAGTAATCGGGAATCGGATTGTAATCGGGCGTATTTTCGTTTGCGCGGTTGATTGCCCGAGTGATGATATCGGCATATGTACGTCGCCCGCTCACGATAAACGATGATTTACCTTTTTGAATAGGCCCTTCCAGCGTCAAACGACTGGAAATAAGGCCCAAACCACCCGAACCACTAAATTTTTGGTTGTTGCCTTCTTTCATCCGCACATCAATCACCGACGACAAGCGGCCGCCATATTGCGCCGGAAAACCGCCCTTGTACACTTTTACGTCTTTCACGGCATCCGAATTGAAGGTGCTGAAAAAGCCGAACAAGTGGTTGGCATTGTACACGATGGCTTCATCGAGCACGATCAGGTTTTGATCGCTGTTGCCGCCCCGCACAAACAACCCGGTAGTACCTTCCGAACCAGCAGTGATACCCGGCTTGAGTTGCAATATTTTAATAATATCTACTTCGCCAAACAAGGCAGGGAGGGCTTTTGCCTCTCGGGTGGTGATGGTGCTGACCGACATTTCGGTGCTCCTTATTTTTTCCGAATACCCATTGGCCTTGATTTCTACTTCATTGAGCATCGAACCCTGGGGTTGCAAGGTAATGTTGAGTTTAGTTGGACCAGTAGGCAAAATTTTATGGATTTGCGGGGCAAATCCGATGTAACTGAAACGCAACGCAATGGAGTCATTCCCAATGGGTACCGATAAAGAGTAAAAACCATATTCATTACTGGCGTTCCCTTTTTGCAGGCCTAAGGCTTCTACGGTTGCTCCGATCAGGGTTTCTCCATTTTGGGCGTCTTTGACACTGCCGCTGATGGTGGTGGAAGTTTGCGCATAAAGCGCGGCGCATTGCCAAAGCAGCAATACGGGAAGTAGGATTTGTTTCATAACTTAAAGCATCAATGCAGGGACAAAACAGCCCTTGTAAAATATTGTTTTGCAAACATGGCAGTTTAACCGGACTTGGAAAATAAGATTCGACCAATACACCCAACAGGTCGATTTTTTAGGCTCATTTTAGGCGGCTGCAAAAACCAAACCATACTTTTATTTGGATTAATGGTAAACGACAAAGCTTTTTCCAAATTTTAAAGGGTTTCAAAAATTCAATGTGCTGTTGATTTTCCTCAACGTAGCGCAGAAAGTGTACCTTTGTGCCATGGATTATTGGAAATTTAGTTTTGTTACGGACGAAGAAACCTCCGAAATGCTATTGGCTTACTTTTCGGACACCGCTTTTGACACTTTTGAAGAGGTGGAAGGTGGATTGAATGCCTATTTACCAGCCAGTGCATCGGTAGAAGAAGCCGAAGCACAGATTCAAGCGTTGGATGCACAGTTTGAGTTTACCTGGACAAAATCGCTGATTCAGGGACAAAACTGGAATGCGTTGTGGGAAAGTAATTTCCAGCCCATTACGGTAGGGAACTTTTGTTCGGTGCGCGCCGATTTTCATCCTGCCAATGCTACGGTTCGCTATGATTTGATCATCAATCCGCGGATGGCCTTTGGAACGGGCCACCACGAAACAACCTATCAATGCCTAGCGGCCATCGAACGTTTGCCTGTTTCCAATGCGCATTTGTTGGATTACGGCTGTGGCACCGGCATTTTAGCCATCCTTGCAGCCAAAAACGGGGCACAAACCGTAGAAGCGGTGGATATTGAATTGGAATCGTATGAAAATACCTTAGACAATTGCCGCATCAATGCCGTTGAAAACGTCATAGCGCGTTGCGGCACCCTGGAAGCGGTGGAAGGCAGCAATTTTGATGGCATTTTAGCCAATATCAACCGAAATGTGATCCTCGATTCCTTCCCGCGCTTGTACGAACTGCTGAAACCGGGTGCCTGGTTGTTGTGCTCGGGCATTTTAGCGCAAGACGAAACCATTATTTGTGAATCGGCTGCTGCTTTAGGACTGCAAAAGAAGTTTCAGGGTCAACGCGGCAACTGGCTTTGCATCGAGTTTCAAAAATGAACCTGATGCCAGCGTTCTGAGCGCAAATACCAGATTACCAATAAGATCGTAACCAGCCAATACAGGATTTCCGCTGCCCATACCCAGCTCAAGGGCCAATGGGTAAAGGTGGTGACACCATATATATAGCCCAGGTACACCGAAATGGTCACCAATTGCAATTGTAGACCAAACCAGGTAGCGCCTGTACCCGCCAGGGTATTGTTGAGTACCGAACCAAAAGAAGCCAGGGCCAGTATGACCAACAACACGTAAAAAATGGGCTGCGTTTGACCAATCAGGCTCATATCCGACTTACCCAACAGGGGGTACAAGAAAAATTCGGGAAAAAACAGGATGGGTACGGAAAGGATCATCGAGACAAAAAAGCATAGTTTGCCCGTTTTCCAGGCAGCCAACAACACTTCATGGTGCCGCCCTTGACCAATCAGGTTGCTCACCAAGGTATTTACCCCGGCTGAAAAACCCCACAAGGGAATAGACAACAACAAATACACCGTACGCGCCAGGTTTGACACCGCCAGGGCGTGTTGACCCAAATTCTCCACCATGCCAAAGAAAAACACCCAACTGCCCTGCGATACCGCCGCCTGGGCCACGACCGGCAAAGAAATACGCAATTGATGGCGCATTACCTGCCAGATCGTTTCATTGGGATGGTACACCAAATCAGGTTCCAGGGTATCCAACACATCGGGGTTGAGTGGCGCTACCCGCGGCTGGACCAACACCTGCTCCGTGGAGCGTTGCAGGCGAAACAAACCCAAAGGCCGGTTTTTCTTGTCTAACAAGATATAAATGGCAAAAAACACAAAAGCGATCCCTTCTGCAATGGTGCTGGCTAAGCCTGAGCCGCCAATGCCCATCTGCGGAAACCCGAATTTGCCAAAAATTAGCAGGTAATTCAACGTCAGGTTCACCAAGGCCAATATCACCGTATCCAACAAAATGATGGCTGGACGTGCAATGCCCGCATACAACGAAATCAAGGCTACCCCGGCATAACTAAAAAACACCCCATATCTGCGGTAATGGATATAATCGAGGCTTTTTTGATAAATTTCGGGCGAATGCGTCAAAAATAAATGAAAAAACCAGGGTGTGGCAAAATGCATAAACAACCACATGATGACCGCCAAAGCCAGTTCAAACAGCAACATGGCGTGAAAGGTGTACCCCACGGCAGCGGGCCGACGCTCGCCCATGCGGCGCGCGATCATAATTTGGCCTCCCCTCGAAAATCCGTAACCGATGGCTGCCACCGTGATATAAAATACCCCAACAAAGCCAATGGCGGCAAATTCTACTTCGCCCAGGTGGTACAACAAAACAGCATCACTTAACGCAATTACATTTTGCGCTGCAGAACCCAGCATGATCGGCGCAGAGATGCGCCATATTTGGCGGTAAGTCAGATCGAGTTGCACAATAATTATCCTTTAAAAAACTTTCCAGGGTTTCCACCACTGTGGTACTACCTTCCAATGTTGTTGCACCTTGATGCCCGGGTTGATAAAAACAAGGCTTAAATCATAAAAATCGACGGTCAAGCGCACCCGCGGATGGGCTTTAATCTGTTTCCAGGCCTCCATCATTTCGCGCGACCAGTACATATCATCAAAAACAAACACGGTTTGATCGTTGCTATGTGCCAAACATGCCTCAAAGTACGACAATGTAGGCGCTAAACGATGGTTGCCATCCAAATAAACCAGGCCCAACGGAGCAAGCGCTTCTATAGCTGCCGGCAATTGCGACTCAAAGGGCCCTACCCTAATCTGAACTTGCGTTAAATCAAGCAGTTGCAGGTTAGATTGGGCAACGGCAGCCGTATTGGGGCAACCTTCCAGCGAAATAAAAGGCGCATTCCGAGCCGCCGCAGCCAGGTACATGGTACCAATGCCGGTAGAACTGCCCAATTCCAATAAGTTATTCGGTTTAAAATGATGTGCCAGCCTGAACAATCGGCGCCCTTGTCGGGCCGAACTCGCCGAGCGCTGCACCAATTTGCGCAGCGGCAACAATTGCCCTTTTTTTTGTGCTCCGGTGCCATAATCTGTCCGCTCGATCATGCGCTCACTGGCTAGCATTTTTTGGCGGATTGCTTCAATGTCGCGAAAAGCGTAATACCTTCGCCGATCTTCTAATACCGCCTGCACCAATTCGTACACAAAAGGCGTGTGCAACTGATATTTGGTACGCGCTTGAAAATAAAACTTACAAAAAGGCCAAAGCAGCACGGCGGATAAATTAGTAGATGAAGCAGATAAGGAAATATTAGCAAACGGGGCAATATTTGGTTAAAAAACATTTAAAACCAAGTCGCTGCAAAAATAGCTACAAATCGGCTCCGTTTTTGCTTTAATTCGATACAAAAACGAAGTCAATTTTATGAAAAACATCCGCTTTCCATTCGCTGCCCTTCTCTTGTTTGCAAGCACGTTTGCGTTCAGTCAATCTTATAAAACGGCGGGTGGTATCCGCATCAACAAAGGCATCGACCTTACCGTACAACAATTTATTGCAGATGGCTGGACAGCAGAGGGCATTTTGCACTCTTCTATTGGTTCTTCCAACCTGGGCCTTACCTTATTGGCCGAAAAACACCATAAAGTGATTTTCCGCAATGCCAATTTTTATACGGGTGCTGGTTTGCACTATTACAGCCAAAATGAGCCGATCAACAGTGAAGTTGTTTCCAAAAACGTGATGGGTATTTCGGTAATTGGTGGCCTGGAAGTATCCATTGGCCGCATCAATATTGGTTTCGACTGGAAGCCGGAATTACACCTGACGGGCGATGGAAAGGCTTTTGATTATTACGGTGCCGCACTTTCAGCCCGTTACATCTTCTTCAAGCGCGAGCGCAAAAAGGTGAGCGACTGGAAGGTTTGGGACAAATTTGATAAAAAGGACAACAAGAAAAAGCGCAAATAATCACGCTGCTTTTTTCAACCATTGCAAAATGGCTTTCGCGGGGTGCACGGTGCTGAGAATTTGCACATCGTGCACCTCGCCGTGTTTAAAGGAAATATAGTCGCCTTCACTGTAATACTCCCGCCGAGTATGCCCTGTTTCATCTGTGATGGTACACACACAGGCACCTTCCAGCAAAAGGAAACTTTCCAACACATCATGGTGTACCTCTTCCGGTACAAATTCCTGAACAAAAACGACAAACATATCGGCCGTATCATCACTGCGCAATAGATGTAAATGGATATTATAGAGGTCATTAGGCGCTTGAATATGCTTGGTGGCAGCACGCCAATCCAGCCAGTTTGAATCCGGATGAATCAAAGGTGGGTGCTCGATATCAATGGATGCAAAGGTTTTTGCCTGCTCCTTTAAACGTTCTATTTTTCCCAAAATACGGGAACGCAACGACAACGGCGGTTCAATGGCATTGGCCTGCGCGATAAGCAACAATGCCTGTTCGGCTTGCTTCACCGCATCGTCGGTTGGTTCAGCATGGCCTTCCTGCTTTAACCATGCCCGAATAGACTCTATCGTTATGTCCGTATTGCGTTCCAAAATAGGATTTTATTAAAAAATGATTCCAAAAACGGGGCAAAGTGCCTGATTTACCTGATGAATGCGTGTTATACTTCGCGCTGCTTGCTTTTGTGCATGGTCTTCGGCCTAAATCATTGAAAATCAGCGCTCAGCATGACAATGAATGCTGCCTTTCAGGCGACGTTCAGTATATCGCAGCGGGATTGACAACAAAATTAGGCTTTTTCCGGTAAATCAAGCCCAGGCGATTTAACCGATCGGTTTATCCGGTACAGCGCTACTAGATAATTATACGATATTTTCCCTCCCTTGGATCCATAATCCGGGCAACATTCTTAAAAAGAAATTTTTAATTTTGCCTTAAACTTCCATTTCCGTATCGCTGAAATAATAAAACATGGCTAAAATAGAAGATGCCCTGAAAGCAGCCATTGTCCGAATGCCGGTAAAAGAAAAAGACAAACTGTTGCTTCGACTGGTTGCAAAAGACGAAAAACTCATCAACCGGCTCATTTTTGAACTCCTGGAGGACGGTGCCACCCTGGATGAGCGGGCGACCGCATTGCGTAAAAAGATCTTGAAAGAGTTGCCCGCAGCCGAATCCAAATACCTCTCTCCGGGCGTATTAATGATGGAATTGCGGTATTTGAGCGGTCGCATTACCGAACATGTTGGTGCCACCAAAGATAAAGTGGGCGAAGTTAGTCTGACCATTTTAATGTTTGCAGAAGCCTTCCGACGTCACTTTCCAATGTTAAATGCGCATCCGCCGAAACGCAGTGAAAAGCTTGCATTCTATATGTTGCGCCGGATGGCAACGATTTTGAAAAAAGTCGAAAAGTTGGACGAAGACTATCACCTGGAATTTCGCAAAGACCTGAATGAACTCCTGGCTTTCCTCTGGAGTTTTAAACCAACAGCCGATTATGCCGCAAAATTCGAGATACCTACAAAGTTCACATAAAATTTACCTGTTTATACCTGCATTCTTGCGCATAAGCTGCCACCTTCGCGGTCTGAAAAATTTCCTATCATGAAACATTACGACCTTATTATTGTAGGCGGCGGGGTGTTGGGCACCTTTCATGCCATGCATGCACTCGAACTGGGCTTGCGCGTTGCGGTATTGGAACGCAGCAAAACGCCACGCGGTTCCTCAGTACAAAATTTTGGACAGGTTGTTCCTTCCGGCATGGACGCCCAATGGCAACAATATGGCCGTAAAAGTCTTGCGATTTACAAAGGCATGCAGGCGCAATTTGATATTTCTGCGCGGCAAAACGGCTCGGTTTATATCGCATCGAATGCCGAAGAAATGACCCTGCTGGAAGAATTGGCGGCTATCAACCAGGCCAACGATTACCCATCGGAACTGTTGAGCGCGGAACAAACCCTGGCCCGTTATGAGGGTTTGCGCGCTGATTATTGTTTAGGGGGCTTGTTTTTCCCGGAAGAAATCACCCTGGAGCCACGTATTGCCCTGGCCCGCATTCAACAATACCTGGTAGAACAACGCGGTTTGGACTTATTTACCCAAACCTTAGCCATCGGTATTGAAAGCAACAGCGCAGGCTGCCAGGTACATACCAGCGACCAGCGCCGCTTTGAGGCAGACCAGGTTTTGGTGTGCAGCGGTTATGAATTTCAAACGCTTTATCCTGAAATATACGCCCAAAGCGACTTGCAAGCGGTGAAACTGCAAATGATTTTGCTCGACCAACAGCCTACCCAAGTGATACCCGGTTCTATTTTGACCGGTTTGAGTATTCGGCGCTATGAGAGTTTCCGCGAATGTCCGTCGTATGCTGCTATTAAAGCGCGGGAAGATGCCGACAGTTTAGACCGCAAATGGGGTATTCACATCCTGTTCAAACAAACGGCGGACGGTTCCATTATCCTGGGAGATTCGCATGAATACGCCGACGCCGCTGTTTCGGAGGAGTTGCGCATCGAATTGAAGGAGGAGATCAATCAGTATATGATCGAATCGGGCAAGCGGATTTTTGATTTACAAAACTGGAACGTGCGTGAAACCTGGGCAGGTGTGTATGCCCAGTGTAAGACGAGCGATATTTTCCGCCATACCATCGACGGCCGCATCCATCTGCTTACCGGTATCGGGGGCAAGGGCATGACGGGCAGCGCAGGATTTGCATCAGAAAACATTCAAAACTATCTATGATTCAATTAGTTGTATTCGATATGGCCGGTACTACGGTCGACGAACAAAATGTAGTGTACAAAACCGTTCACCAGGCCTTGTTGCGCGGTGGATTTGACGTAAGCCTCGATACCGTGTTGTGGCATGGCGCTGGAAAAGAGAAATTTCAGGCCATCAAAGACGTGCTTGCACACTTGCAAAACGGGGTGGTAGACGAAAAGGTCGCCAAAGCGATCCACAAAGATTTTGAACAATTGCTGGATGCGGCGTATGCGGTGTTACAGCCGCTTCCAATGCCCGGTGCGGAGGAAGTTTTTGCTGCATTGCGCGCACGCGGTATCAAGGTGGTGCTCAATACGGGGTACAAACGCACGGTAGCCGAATTTTTGTTGCACCGCCTGAAATGGACGGTTGGCACTACTGTGGATATGCTTTACACGGCCGACGACACGACCATGGGTCGTCCGCACCCGGATATGATTCGGGCTGCAATGGCTGCTTTGGGTGTTACCGATGCCAAAAATGTGGCAAAAATTGGTGACTCGATGATTGATATTGAAGAAGGGAAAAATGCGGGCTGCGGTATTGCGGCGGGGATTACGACGGGTGCTCAAAGCGAGGAGCAATTGCGGTTGGCGGAGCCTACGCATATTTTGCATGGATTGGGGGAGGTTTTGGAGTTGGTGTAGAGGGGGGAGCGCGCGTAGAGGGGGGTTCCACGGAGGAGCTCGGAGGTATGGAGTTTCGCGGAGAAAAGGGGTTTCACGGAGGATCTCGGAGGTATGGAGTTTCACAGAGTTAACATTCTGAGGGAATTGTGCATTGTGTTATTTACCATAAAAAAAATTTCTCCGTGTAACTCCGTTCCTCCGAGCTCCTCCGTGGAACCCTTTTGCTACGTGGAACTAATGAAATTCCGTTATTTACATAAGCCTTTGGGAATTCTTCAAAATTCACTTATTTTTGCAAGTAAAATACTTAATTTATGACAATACCCAATGAATTGGTACATGCTGCAAGAATGACTGAAGTAGAAATTCTAATCGAATTGGCAGTTGTGCTTTTCCAAAAAGAAAAATTGACGCTAGGTCAATCTGCAATGTTGGCAGGTATTTCACAGTTTCAATTTCAGCAACTGCTGGGTAGCCGTGGAATATCTATCCATTACGATGTAGCAGATTATACAGAAGACCTTCAGACGATTCAACGGTTGGGTTTATGATTGTTGTAAGTGACTCCTCACCAATTATTTACCTTTCCATTATAGATCAATTGATTACAAATGCGGGCTTTAGAGTTAGCTCTGAACTTTATCGTACATTTTTGATTTCTTTAAATGAAAAACCTTCCGAATAGAATTGTGTATTATTTTTTCCTATAAAACATTTTCTCCGTGTAACTCCATACCTCGGAGCTTCTCCGTGGAACCCTACTCTACGCCCTCTCCCCCTACAACACCAGGACCTTCCCGCGCAACAGCACCGCACCCGCTTTACCATCCACGCTCCAAAAATAAGCACCTGCTGGCAAACCCGCCAAAGAAATTTCAATACCTGCCTGCGCTGTATCCAGCAGCGCTGAACGTACCAAACGCCCATGCAGGTCGAAAAGATGCCAGGTAGCGCCTTGCTCAAGTGCCTGATTGACCACCAGTTTTACATAAGTAGTGGCAGGATTGGGGAACACCGACAACGCAGGCAATGGACTCATCGGGCCACCGCCAGTGCTGACCGTGCTGGTGCAGGGCAGGCCCGGGTTTTCGGGTGGCCCCAGGCGGAAATTGGGAAATGAGGGCATGGAGGCGCCGCATCTAGTTGGAAAAGCCTGTCCATGTTGCTCCACATTACAATTAAGGCCGGGCGCATCTGGATTATGAATTACGTGATAGAAATGAGTATCACCTCCAGCAAGGCCGTAAATTTTGCAGTCAGGCCCAAGTTGCAACTGGGAAAAAAGCGTTGCCAAAAGATCTTTAAACCCATCCCATTCTGCTACCAAGGTCTGCGATGCACTAATGTCGTCTGCTAAAAGATCCAATTGATATAGATTTCTCCTTGCCCCTAAGTATAAAAATCTTCCGTTGGGGGATACTGCACATCCAATTTCGCCAACAAGTGGTTGTATGCCATAGTCATAATGAATGGTATCGAATTTTGTAAAATACCCAAGTTCCCGATCAAAACTGTACACCATAATGGGATTGAAAGGGTTTGTTCGGTATATTGTTTTACCATCCGGCGCGAAAACCATTTGTCCATATCCTTCTCCAGTAATACTTGGTTTAATACCAATTGCCTGGGTAAAGGTATCGACAATACCCTCCTTTGTAAGTTTCAGGATATAAAAAACATTATTCGTTCTTCGGGTTGTTACAACCCACCAGTCTTTTCCATTTGCATTTTTAACAGCGACTAGTTCACCTCCGAAGAGCGTATCATTTATTAATTCCACATTTTTATTTACAACCTTTCCTAAACCATTGTTGAAGCGCAGGTCAACGGTACTTAGTAGCAGTTTATCTGAATAAACGTCTTGAACCGGCATGGTTACCTGCTTTACCGGTTTGTGAAACAGGCAATAAATACTATCCGATTCTGGAAGCGGTAAAAAAACGGCACTTTGTATGCCCGATGCGTATCCACGATTATATTGAATACAACTCAAATTATGCAAATAACCGGGATTAATATTATTGCCATTGTCAATCATTTGATCATCTGCGCCGTTTATAGCACATCCATTCGTATAAGCAATGAGTTTACCAGATGTATCACATATACTTGCATTGCAAACAAACATATTTAAGTTTCGATAATTGTAATAGGCATTTACCGGATTTTGATTGAAATCAATAGTGATTCCTCCTGAGTTTTGGTTATTCAATATATTATCATCGCCAGCGATCCAGATGTAGTCATGTTTTTGTGCCAACAACAAATAGGGCACAACACCAAACAGAAGTACAATTAGTAGTTTTTTCATAGGAAAATAAATATGCCTGCCTTGAAGTATTTTGCTCGGGGCTGGCTTTGTTAAAATTTTAGCGATATGCGGGGGCGCGTAGAGTAAGGTTCCACGGAGTAACTCGGAGGTATGGAGTTTCACAGAGGTAACATCCTAAGGGAATTGTGTATTGTATTATTTACTATAAAATCATTTCTCCGTGTAACTCCATACCTCCGAGCTCCTCCGTGGAACCCTGCTCTACGCCCTCCCCCCTACAACACCAGGACCTTCCCGCGAAACAACACCGCACCCGCTTTACCATCCACGCTCCAAAAATAAGCACCTGCTGGCAAACCCGCCAAAGAAATTTCAATACCCGCCTGCGCTGTATCCAGCAGAGCCGAACGGACCAAACGCCCATGCAGGTCGAAAAGATGCCAGGTAGCGCCTTGCTCAAGTGCCTGATTGACCACCAGTTTTATATAAGTAGTGGCAGGATTGGGGAATACCGACACCGCAGGCAATGGACTCACCGGGCCACCACCAGTGCTGACCGTGCTGGTGCAGGGCAGGCCCGGGTTTTCAGGTGGCCCCAGGCGGAAATTGGGAAATGAGGGCATGGAGGCGCCGCAAGGCGTAGGCATCACAAAGCCATGCTGCTCCACATTGCAAGCTAAACCGGGTGCATCCGGGTTGTGAATTATATGAAAATACCGAGTGTCTCCGCCTGCCAGACCGTATATTTTGCAATCGGGCGCGAGTTGGAATTGTGAAAAAAGGGTAGGAAATATTCCCTTAAACCCATCCCATTCTGCTACCAAGGTCTGTGAGGCACTAATATCATCTGCTAAAAGATCTAATTGATATAGATTTTGCCTTGCCCCTAAGTATAAAAATCTACTGTTGGGGGATACTGCACATCCAATTTCGCCAACAAGCGGTTGTATGCCATAGTCATAATGAATGGTATCGAATTTTGTAAAATACCCAAGTGCCCGATCAAAACTATACACCATAATGGGATTGAATGGGTTGGTTCGGTATAATGTTTTACCATCCGGTGCGAAAACCATTTGGCCAACTCCTTCTCCAGCAATACTTGGCTTAATGCCAATTGCCTGGGTAATGGTATCGACAACACCCTCTTTTGTAAGTTTCAGGATATAAAAAATATTATTCGTTCTTTGAGTTGTAACAATCCACCAATCTTTACCATTTGCATTTTTTACAGCGACTAGTTCACCTCCGAAGAGCGTATCATTTATTAATTCCACATTTTTATTTACAACCTTTCCTAAACCATTGTTGAAGCGCAGGTCAACAGTGCTTAGCAGCAGTTTATCGGAATAAACGTCTTGAACCGGCATGGTTACCTGCTTTACCGGTTTGTGAAACAGGCAATAAATACTATCCGATTCTGGAAGCGGTAAAAAAATGGCACTTTGGTAGCCAGAAGCATATCCTCGATTATATTGGATACACCTCAAATCATGCAAATAGCCTGGATTGATGTTCTCCCCATTTTCAATCATTTGATCGTCCCCTCCGTTAATAGCACATCCATTCGTGTAGGCTATTAGTTTACCTGCTGTATCACATATACTTGCATTGCAAACGTACATGTTAAGATTTCTATAATTGTAATAAGCATTTACCGGATTTTGATTGAAATCAATAGTGATTCCTCCTGCGTTTTGGTTATTCAATATATTATCATCGCCAGCGATCCAGATGTAGTCATGTTTTTGTGCCAACAACAAACAGGGCACAACACCAAACAGAAGTACAATTAGTAGTTTTTTCATAGGAAAATAAATATGCCTGCCTTAAAGTATTTTGCTCGGGGCTGGCTTTGTTAAAATTTTAGCGATATGCGGGGGGCGCGTAGGGTGTAGTTCCACGGAGGAGCTCGGAGGTACGGAGTTGCACAGAGTTAACATCCTAAGGGAATTGTGTATTGCATTATTTACCATAAAACTATTCCTCCGTGTAACTCCGTTCCTCCGAGCTCCTCCGTGGAACCCTACTCTACGTGGAACCCTTTTATTTTAAGCAACCTCCCCACCCATCAACCCAGCCACCGCTTCCTCGGTCTTCCGCAATTGATTTTTACAAAACTGCACCAGCTCAGTGGCCCGGGCAATTTTAGCAGGCAGTTCATCTATACTTACTTGTTCGTTTTGCAGGGCCGCAACGATTTGTTGCAATTCTTCATAAGCACTGCTATAGGTCAGCTCTGTTTTTTTCATTGCGGCCTTGTTTTGTGTACCGGGTGTTCCGGATCTTCAAACCATACTTTGGTCTGGTTGTCCGCTTCGCCGTTGTAATTAATCAGGATTTCGGCGCCTGCTTCTATATTTTTAATACAATAAAAATCAATGGTATTGGCCTCAAAATCCATGCCGTACTCCGCATTGGGTGCGTAGGAATGGTTGTACAAGGAGCCATAACCAAGGCATACTGCATACCAGTCGCCTTCATCGCCCCAGTCGAAATAATAATCGTCGAGCATGGTTTTGCGGATCGCATCCAGTTCGGCGCGCGGGAAAAGCAGGATCGGACAAATTTCTATAATTTCCCCTGCTTCAATATTGCGTGCAGCAAAAACACCTTGACCGTGTAATTCGGAAGGTGCAACATAAATCATTGCGTGTTGAACACTCATAGTCAATCAATTTTACCAGTCGCCGCCAGCCCCGCCACCGCCGAAACTGCCGCCACCAAAACTACCACCATCGGAACCGCCGCCCCAGGAACTACCGCCGGAACTGCCGCCGCCGCCCCAACCACTGCCTGCGCCCCAGCCAGCACCCCACATGCTGCCGCCAGCGCCAGAATGCGTAATCATGCGGGCGCCGCGTTTGGCAGCACGGAATACAAAAAAGAGAATCAAGAAAAATATAATCAGAAAAATGACCAAAACCACCATGCCGGCCTTTGCATCGCCCGGTTCGCCGTCGTTTTTGAACTCGCCGGAAAGGGCCTTGATGATTTCATTGGTACCGGCATCTATCCCTTCGTAATATTTCTTTTCCCGAAAAAACGGGCCCATGGTATTGCGAATGATTTGTCCGGCCAAAATATCGGGCAACGCGCCTTCGGTCCCATACCCCGTGGCGATAAAAATACCGCGATCTGGCTGCTCACTTTTGATGAGCATCACCACCCCGTTGTTTTTACTTTTTTTGCCAATGCCCCAGCGGTTGCCCAGTTCAATGGCATAGGAAGATTTGTCGTAATCGCCCAAATCGGGGCGAATCATCACGACAAGCTGGGTAGAGGTGGAGTCGTGGTAGCGGCGCAACTTTTCCTCCAGCATGGCGACCTGATTGCGATCGAGCCAGTTGGAAAAGTCGTGCACATACACCGCAGGTTCTGGTTTGGGTGGAAATACATCTGTTTGTGCCCCTAAAAAGGATGGCAGGAAAGCCAGTGCGACCCAAAATACGCGTAAACAAGCTTTGCTGATGGTATGCATGCCGGAAAGTTGCTTAACCATATATGATTTCATCGGGCAGTTCATTTTCGTTGTTATTTGGATCGGCTGGAAAAAAAGCCTGAAGCCGTTCGCCAATTTGCTGAATCACGGCACATAAGCCATCGGCGGCTAAATCGCGTTGCAGGTGTTCTTTGAACAGTTGTTTTTCAGCCGTCCAAAAATGAAACCCGACGGCGTCATTGATTCCTGTATCGCCCCAGAAAGCGAAATGCCGGGATTTATCGGCCAGATAAATCAACACGGCATTGCGCTGCTGGGTATTAAACATACCAAAAAGATGAAACAACTCCGCGGCCCGTTCGACCGGGTGATCGCGCAAGCAAAAATCTTCTACATACACCCGGATTTCGCCGCTGGTGCTTTGTTCTGCTGCGCGAATGGCATCGGTGATGCGCGCTTCTTCTTCTTTTGTAAATAGCATGGTTAGAATTTTACTTCCGGTGCGCGATCAGAACCGGCTGTTGCCTGAAAATAACCTTTTGGCGTAAAGCCGAACATGCCTACCAGCAAATTGGTTGGGAAACGACGGATACTTGAATTGTAGTCATTTACCGCTTCATTGAAGTTTTTGCGCTCTACCGAAATGCGGTTTTCCGTGCCTTCCAATTGTTGTTGTAAGCCGAGGAAACTCTGGTTGGCTTTCAGATCCGGGTAATTTTCGGTGATCATCAACAATTTACCCAACGCGCCCGACAAACCTTGTTGTGCTTGTTCGAAGCGTTGGATGTTTTCAGGGGTCAATTCATTCGGATCTACTTTTACCTGGGTCGCGGATGCGCGTGCCTGTACGACTGCAGTAAGGGTTTGTTGCTCAAAATTGGCATACCCTTTTACCGTGTTTACCAGGTTCGGGATCAGATCTGCGCGGCGCTGGTACTGATTTTCAACCTGCGACCATGCTTTTTTTACATTTTCTTCTTTGCTCACGGCACCGTTATAGGAACCGCACATGCTGAATACCAATACGACCACGAGGCCGATCATGATCAAAGGAAGGTATTTACGAAAGTCCATCATGTTGTTTGAATTGTGAGTATCGTTTTGATTTTAAATGCGAGGGCGAAGATAACCGCAGTTGTGGAGGATTTCCGAGATTTATCGTCCAGATTTATCCAATCATCTGCCGATCTCGGATGACAGCCGCCAAAATGCCTGCTGCGATGCCCGCATTGAGCGATTCGGCGCCACCTTGCGGATGTTTGGGAATGGTCAGTCGGTGCTGCAGCAAGGCTTCCGCTTCCGGGCTTAATCCGCGGCCTTCGCGGCCCACCACCAAGATGCCAAACTGGGGCAAATCTATTTTAAACACCGACTCCCCGCCTAATACAGCGCCCAAAACCGGCCATTCGGGCAATGCTGCGCACAATGCTTCCAATTCCAGTTCGGCTGTGGCAACCCGCAAAAATGCGCCCATACTGGCCTGGATTACTTTTGGACTATAAACATCCACGGTATCGGGTGCACAAAACAGGGCCGGGAAACCAAACCAATCGGCAATGCGCAGGATGGCCCCCAGGTTGCCAGGATCTTGAATACCATCGGCGAAAAAGCAAAAATCGGGACGTATTTCGCCTGGATCCAACTGTTTTTCGGGCATGTTGGCAACAATCAATACCTGGTTTGGTGTTGTTAGGTTGGATATTTTTTTTAGTTCAATTTCGTGGACAACGTTAAAGTTATCCAAATGTGGTTGGAGGAGGTCGGGATTTTGTGCGGCCCAACGTTCCGTAGCAAAGATCGAATCGACAACTATTTGCGGTGTTTGCAAGAGTTCGATGGCGATTTTGTCACCTTCCACCACGAACTTTCGATACTTTTGCCGGTATTTCTTGATGGAGAGGCTGGCGATAAACTTTTGTTGATTGGCAGAGAGCATATTTACGTGGTGCAGCCCGTTGCAAAGGCCTACTTTTGATTTTGATGATTTGAATGTTATGTCCAAACTTTTAAATATCCGGCTGTTGTTGTGTTGGGGGGTCGTCCTTGCCAGTTTGCTTAGCAGCTGCAATGTTACGAAGCATCTTGATCAAGCCAAAGGAGAGCGCCTATTGGTAAAGAATACCTTGGAAATTAAAGCGGAGAAGCGGCTTGGATTGGGCGAACGTACGCCTATACAATATGAGTTGGCGCCTTTTTTCAAACAGCAACCTAATAAACGTTCGTTTTACTTTTTTGATACCCGACTTTGGCTGTATTACCGCTACAAAGACCGCAAATCGCGGAATGCGCGGTGGATTATGAAAAAAATTGCCGAACCACCCGCCATTTATAGTGCGTTGCTCACTTCCCGTACGGCCCTCAATTTTGAAAATCAAATGCGGCAGCGCGGTTATTTGCAGGCAGCCTGCACCTACCAGGTTGATACGGTGAGTGTGCATAAAATGGCCGTCAAATATGTACTCGCCCTCAACCGCCTTTATCAAATAGATACGGTAAAATACGAAAGCCGCGACAGTCTGGTGCTGCAGATTTTGGAGATGACCTCCGGTTTGTCGCCCCTCAAACGCAATGCGGCCCTGGATGGGAATTTGTTTGAGGCAGAAAAACTGCGCATCACCACCGAACTCAAAAACCGGGGATATGCCTATTTTACCCCAAATTTTGTTGAATTTAGTGGTGATACGACCAATTACCGGACCAAGGTAACCGTCACGGTGCTTACCCCCAGCGATAGTGTGATGCATCAAGTGTACACCATCAATAACATCGGTGTGTACTATAGTTTGGTGCCCGAATTGATGTCTATTCGGAATGACACCCTCTACAACGGTATTTATTTTGCTTCTTCGGAGCCCAAATTCAGCATTCGGCCGGAGCGGTTGGTCAAATACATCTCCTTACAACAGCGCTGGCCTTATCGGCAAATCGATTTTGATAAAACCGCCCGCAATTTGAATGCACTTGGGGTGTTTAAGTTTGTTTCGATCAAGCCTTTGCAGGATTCTATCCAGTCGGACAAGATCAATGTAGCCATTTCTTTTTCGCCGGTAAAAAAACTGGTGCCCAGCATGGGGCTTGATTTCAATTACCGCAATTCCATCACGGGCGGTTTGGTGGGGGTTTCTTCCTCGGCTGGTTTACTCAACCGCAATGCTTTTCGGGGAGCCGAACAGTTGCAGAGCAGTTTGCAGTACAATGTAGAGTTTGACGTTACGACGCCCAGTCGATTGATCTTCTCGCAGGAGTTTAAATTTCAGAACGACCTGGTTTTGCCGCGTTTTTTCGATTATTTCGGGTTTTGGCGCACCGTTAGCAGGCGGCCCAGTGGGTATCGGCAAGTTGTGACGGCCTCCTTGTACGACCGTTTGCGCAATGAAGGGAAATCGCGCATTGCCTTGCATTACAACTATTTATCCCAAACGGCTTTTTACCGATATAACTTGTTTAATGCTTCATTTGGGTATGATATCCAAACCGATCCGGAGCATCAGTACAGTTTTAACCATATCGGGATTGATATTTTGCGGCCGCAATTTGACCCGGCGTTTCAATCGCGCGTGAGTGAATTTTTGCGGCGCAGCTTTGATAATCAGTTGTTTACCGGTTTTATTTTGCGTTCATTTTCGTATTCTTATGCGAGCAATGTGAACCGTTTTGGGGAGCGTTGGCAGTTGCGGATCGGCTCCGACGTATCGGGTTTTGAGGAATATGTGGTGAATCAGTTGTGGGAAATACCATTTGGGAAGCAAACCTGGACAATTGGCGATTTGGATTTTGCCAAGTACCTGCGTTTGGACCTGGACGGGGTATATTCAAGGGAGTTTAGAAAAGATCTTGTGGGGGCGATTCGGATTGGTGCGGGCGTTGTGGTGCCGTATGGTGACTCGAAAGTAGCGCCTTATGTAAAACAGTTTTTTGTAGGTGGCCCGTCGAGTCTGCGTGCCTGGCGTATCCGCGAATTAGGTCCGGGTGCGTATGTAGATGCCTCCACCGATGCCCAAAACCAACGCCCTTTTTACCAGGCGGGCGATTTTCGGTTTGAATTTAATGGCGAATTGCGTTTTCCGATGTTTTTATGGATCAAGGGCGCGGTATTTTTGGACGGGGGCAACGTGTGGACGATTAAAAAAGAAGCCAGCAGGCCCAATGCGGAGTTGCGGCTGGATTCGTATAAAAATATTGCCTTGGGAACCGGATTTGGGGTGCGGGCGGATTTTGGTTTTTTCATTTTGCGTTTTGATGTAGGTATAAAGTTAAAAAAACCGGTCAAAACAGATGGCTCGTATTGGGTTACCGAGCCTTGGCGGCTGCGCAAAGAAAACTTAGCTTACAACTTGGCAGTAGGTTATCCATTTTAAGTCGACTTAATACAAGCGTTATACTGGAAAATGTAATTTTGCCAGATCAAAAATAAAATCAACACACCTATGTCAAATTTACTTGATACGCTTAAATCCTACATCACCCCCGAATTGGTTGCAAAAGCATCTGCTACCTTGGGCGAAGAAGAAACTGGCATTTTAAAAGCCATTGTAGGCTGGGGGCCCTCTATTCTTGCCGGATTTTTGAGTAAAACCGACGATAAAGACGCCATGAATGGCATTTTTAACAGCATTTCCGATTTTAATCCGGCGATACTGGATAACCTGGGCAGTTTGTTGGATGGTGGCAATCTGGCGCACAATGACCCGAAAGATGCTTCTGGACACTTGTTGGGCAGTATCCTGGGCGCAAAAATTCCGGCGATCAGCAACGTTGTTTCTGCGTTTTCGGGCATCAAATCTGATTCTACTTCGGCACTATTGGGCTTGGTTGGTCCGCTGTTGATGGGAATTTTGAATAAAGAAATCAAAACCGGTGATTTAAATGTGACGGGTTTCACCAATTTGTTGACCGGACAAAAAGAAAATATCGTGGGTGCCTTGCCTGGTGGTTTGACGGGTTTATTGGGTATAGGTAAGTTGACCAGCGGCGATTCAGATGTACCTACGGGTGGATTGAACTGGTTTTGGCCTTTGCTGGTGTTGCTGGTTTTGGGCGGTGGCATCATGTTTTACCTCAAAAATTGCAATAATCAGGTAGCGGTTGCACCACCTATTGTGGAACAAGCCCCTACTGCACCAGCGCCCGTGCCTGCTTTATCCTTTCCTGCTGGTACAGAGGAAGCAGCGATGTTGGCTTTTGTACAGGACCCGAACGCGGTAATTGACAAAGCTAAATGGTTTAATTTTCCTGAAATCATGTTTGATGTGAACCAGGCTACCATGAAAGTTGAGTCAGAACCAAAAATGTTGGCCGTGATGGCCATTTTGCGCGCCTACCCTGCTTTGAAATTAAAAATTGGCGGCTATACCGACACCGACGGCAACGACAAACTGAACTTGACCCTCAGCGATGCGCGTGCCAAAGCCTGCATGGCGTGGTTGATTGGCAATGGAATTCCAGCCGATCGATTGGAAGCAGAGGGCTATGGCGAAAGTAACCCGGTCGTTGCCAATGATACCCCGGAACACAAGGCGATGAACCGCCGTATTTCCTTTAGTGTGCGGGGAAAATAGTTTTTTTGCGCCCACGCAACTTTTGAATAAAAACAACGCTCAACCGAATATTTAAACCAGTACGCATATGTTTTCCAACATTCAGTCTTCCTTACAACAGGAACTAAACGGCATCCGGGAAGCCGGTTTATACAAAGAAGAACGTATTATCACCTCGCCACAAGGTCCGGTGATTGATACAACGGTCCAGCAGCAGGTGCTGAATTTTTGCGCCAATAATTATCTTGGTTTATCGAGTGATCCGGCCGTGGTAGAAGCATCAATTGAGACCATTCGCAGCCATGGGTATGGACTTTCATCGGTGCGGTTTATTTGCGGCACCCAGGACATCCACAAGCAGCTGGAAAAAGCGCTCTCGGAATTTTTGGGCATGGAAGATTGCATTTTGTATGCCGCAGCTTTCGATGCCAATGGCGGATTATTTGAGCCTTTGTTGGGCGAACATGATGCAATCATCAGCGACGAACTCAACCATGCTTCCATTATTGATGGTATTCGGTTGTGCAAAGCCAAGCGTTTTCGCTACAAGCACAACAACATGGAATCCCTGGAGGACTGCTTGAAAGAGGCTACGGCTGCTAAGGCTGGCCGCATTTTAATCTTCACCGATGGTGCTTTTTCGATGGATGGAACCATTGCCCAATTGGATAAAATATGTGACCTGGCCGATCAATACGGCGCCATGGTGGGTATCGACGAATGCCACGCGTCCGGCTTTTTGGGAAAAACCGGACGGGGCACCCACGAGTACCGCCAGGTGATGGACCGGGTGGATATTGTGACCGGCACCCTGGGGAAAGCGTTGGGTGGCGCATCGGGTGGTTTCACGGCTGCACGCAAGGAAATTGTGGACATGTTGCGCCAACGTTCGCGGCCATATTTGTTTTCGAACACGGTGGCACCCAGCATTGTAGGGGCTTCCATTAAAGTATTGGAATTGCTCAGCGGCTCCACGACCCTGCGCGACAAACTGGAACACAATACCCGTTGGTTTCGCCAGGCGATGACGGAAGCGGGTTTTGATATTCTACCAGGCGAACATCCGATTGTGCCGATCATGCTGTATGACGCCCAATTGGCCCAGGATTTTGCGAAAGCCTTGCTTGCGGAAGGTATTTATGTGGTTGGATTCTTTTATCCAGTGGTGCCACAAGGCAAAGCGCGGATTCGGGTACAACTGAGCGCGGCCCACGAGCAGGAACATTTGGAGGCGGCGGTTGCAGCGTTTGTTAAGGTGGGAAAGGCTTTGGGGGTGGTTTAGTGAGGAGTGATGAATGATGAATGATGAATGATGAATGATGAATGATGAATGATGAATGATGAATTTTAATACAATTGTTTGATAATCAATTACTACAAGCGTTAGGTCTCTTTGGAGGTTTAACGCTTGTTTTTTAAAATTTGGGGGGAGAGGCAACTTTTACCTACATTGTATTGTCTATATCCTTACGCCCAGTTGAGATTTACTAAGCGCAGCCTGAAAGGCAACATTTATTGTCATGCTGAGCGCTGATTGTCAATGATTTAGGCCGTGCACAAAACTGTGCAGCGCGAAGTATATAATTTTGTGGTAATCAAAAAAGAACGGACATGCAAACGCCAGTTATAAATCCAGTCAAACAAGGTAGTGAAATCCCGCTTGCGCAAGTGTTGCGTTGCATTATTGTGGAAGACGAGCCTTTGGCCGCCGAAATACTCACAGAATATATAGAACAGACTTCTTTTTTGGAACTTACGCATGTCTGCAATGATGCCATTCGCGCATTGGATGTCGTGCGCATGAACCCTGTGGATGTGATTTTTTTAGATATTAACTTGCCCAAACTCAATGGGTTGGAGTTTTTAAAAACATTGTTGCACCAGCCACGGGTGATTATTACTTCGGCGCACCATGAATACGCGGTGCAAGGTTTTGATTTGCAGGTAGTGGATTATTTGTTGAAGCCGATTGAGTTTAGCCGGTTTACCAAGGCCGTTCAAAAATTGTTGGTGCCTCAGCGCTTGGCGGATGTACAGCCGCCTATGCGTGAAAAAAACAATGCACCTGCCCGTCCGTTTTACTTTTTTACGGTGCAAAAGCGCTCGGTGAAGATTTTTTTAGATGAAATTCTATATGTGGAAAGCTTAAAAGACTCGGTGACGATTCACACCAAAACCAAGTCATACAACACCCATTATCAATTGGGCGAGTTGGTTGATTTGATGCAATCGGACAATTTTCTGCGCATACATCGCTCCTTTTTAGTGGCGGTCGACAAAATTGAGTCTTTTTCGGCAGCGGAAGTAGAAATTGCAGGGCGCACCTTGCCAATTGGCCGCAGTCATAAATTAATGGTGATGGAACGGTTGAAATAAAAAATTTAGGTCTACATATTAAGCGAAAGATTTGTAATTTAAAGGAACAAGCCCTTACCTTTGTCGCCCGTTTGGAAAGTAGCACGGTCCATAGCTCAGTTGGTTAGAGCGCTACGTTGACATCGTAGAGGTCACAGGTTCGAATCCCGTTGGTCCGACGATCATAAACAAACAATATTGCATTGCGGGATGTAGCTCAGCCCGGTAGAGTACACGCCTGGGGGGCGTGTGGTCGCAGGTTCGAATCCTGTCATCCCGACTTAAATGATAAAGCGTTACGAACTTAGGTTTGTAGCGCTTTTTTTATTTACCCTTGCTCCCAGGGTATTTTTTAGGCCTTTATCGGTAAGTAGGGCGTTTTTTTTGAATAATTGGTGCTCAAACCCCGTATTCCACCCCCACATCACTCTTCAGCCCATCAATACTCACCGCGTTTTTCTCTTTTACATATTCCAGCAAACCGTCGGCGCCCTTTTTCTCCGCCCATTCGGCGTAGATAGAGCGTTCGCCGCTATATTCAAAAAACGGCACCCCGAATCCGCAGGAAGTTTGCACCAAGTCAATATCGGCGAGGATAATTTGACGGGCGCCGGGCAATACATTGAAATATGACGCCCAGTGCTCCCATTCGGGGCTGTTTACCAATATCGTGCGGCCTTTCCCATACAAACGTAGGATGTTTGGGGCACCTTCAAAAGCGCAAAACATAAAAGTAATACGCCCGTTTTCGAGTGTATGCGCCGAGGTTTCGTTGCCACTGCCGGCCAAGTCGAGATAGCCGACTTGAGTGTCGGAAAGTACCCGAAAACTGTCAAGCCCTTTGGGCGACAGGTTTACGCGCCCATCCGCGCTTAGAGGCGCCGTGGCGACAAAAAACAAATGCTGATTTTCAATAAACTCCCGATGCGCTGGTTTGATTGAATCGTGGAACTTTCCCATTATTTGTTATATTGATAAATCTTCAAACTAATTTCCCAACACCAAACCAAACAAGCCCGCCGAGATAACTACCATATTGTGTCAAAGGTGTTGACAAAAACACCTCCACCGACATGGGATCGATGCTTAAAAAACGCATTCTGTGATTTTTATTCAAAAAAAGAAAAACTGGTCAATTTGCTTACTTTTTCACCAATTCTTTGCGTACTTGATGAATATACAACTGGGTAACACCCACAAACTCAGCAATTTCGGCATCGCTCCAATCTGGAAACTTTTTGATTGTTTTGACGGTGATGGCATGATTCGTCTCTTCGATACCTTCGATTTTACCTTCGATTTTACCTTCGATTTTACCTTCAATTTTACCTTCAATTTTACCTAACTCTTTCCCTTCCTTTCTACCTTCTCTCAGCCCCTTTTCTTTCCATTTTCTCCCAAAAATTTCAGGAATCGCATCGATCCAATCGCGCTCTGCGGGCGGTAATTGCTGGTTGAGATCTTTCACTTGGGACTCTGTCATATTGTTGAAATTTAAAATGTACAGCGTTAGCGTTTGCAGCAGTATGCCTTCGCGGGTATTCTGATAGAATGGTCTCCCAAAAGTAAGGATATTGGGCCAATTTTTGAGGGTACACCACAATCGGAACGATAAAAGAAAGTGGGCGTCCGTTTTTGAGATCGTCTTCCCAGATTTGTAAAAAGTAATCCAGTAATTGTAGATGAATCGGCCATTTAGGCACATAACTTTTATGCTCGAACAGAAAGAGCAACCTGGCAGGCGCACCACTTAATAACCGGGACTCATACAACACATCGCTAAAGGAAATCCCGAAACGGCCACTGACGAAAGCGGTATCGATCTTCTGGAAAACAGTAAAATCTATTTGCCCATATATATCTTCGGCGGTATAATGTAAAAGGTAGTTCCGAGCAATGATCGCATCACTAAAAAACGCTTTAAACACCGCATCGTGTGGTTCATGGCTCTTTTTTCGCAAAGATTTTCTTTCCCATCTCGGTAACATTCATAAATTAGTACGATATACTGCCATGCAGTATATTTCCTCGTTCAAACACCTCCATCGGTTGCAGGCTTTTTTGGCACAAAACCGCCGAAAAACAGCCCTGGCTTTTCTTTTTGATTTTACAGCCAACCTTTTTCTCATCTTAGGCTCTGTCTTGTTGGCGCAGGTTGTTGCCGCTACTTTTGGGTTTCAGTCCTTGCGGGGCCAGATACTCAATCCGGGCCATTGGACACAACCCCAATTATTATGGCTTTTCTTGGGGATCGTTTGTCTGCGTTTTTTATTGGATACTTTGCGTTTGGGCTTACGGGGGCAATTGAGTGAAGATTTTTCGTATACACTGCGCATGGCTGCTGCAGAACACCACCTGCAAAGCGACTTGCGCACGCATGAATCGCGGGATGCGGGCCGTAGCCTGTTGCGTTTTGCGGGCGACCTGGGCAGCATCCAACAATTGCTAACAAAAGGGATGCTGCAATGTGCCGCCGATATCAGCCTGCTGCTCATCGGAATTGCTTGCATTGCTGCGCTTGATTTTCGCCTGGCGGTCCTTGTGTTGGTTAGTGTTGCGGGTATGTTGCTTGGCAACCGTCTCCTTACCCGCCAGTTGCAACATTTGGAAGCACAACGGCGCAACAAAAAAGCGGGTCTGCTGGCGTACATTAATACCTTGTTAATGCAATTGGCGGCTGTTCAGGCACTCAATCGCACCACACGTAGTACCCAGCAATTTGAAAAAAAGGCAAAGCAGATTCGTTCCCGCAGTTTGGAATACCAAAAAATTGCGGCTATCCAGGCAGCCCTTCCACCATTTTTTGCTCAAATGCTGTTGGCCATCGTTTTGTGGGCTGGCTTGGCCATGGGGTTATCAGGCACCCCGGTTTTTATAATTATCATGATTTTGATGTGGTGGCGCAATCCACTCATGCGCCTGTTGCGGGTGTCGTTGGTGTGGAAAAAAGGACTTCTGTCGCTGCAAAAATTTGAAGCACTGCTGCAAATGCCGCGCGCATCGGAAGGGGCGTTGGCAATAAAAAAGGAACCCAAATTTGTGCTTGAATTTCACAATATTTCGCTCCGACTGGGTACTAAACAAATTTTTGACCACTATACTGTACGCATTGAAGGTCAGCGTTTGACACACCTTGTTTTACCGGGGGGGGGCGGCAAAACCACCCTTGTGAAGTTGCTGGCAGGACAATATCAACCTGATTCGGGGATCATTACCTGGAACGGAACCAACATTCAGGCATACACCCTGCGTAGTCTGCGCCAGCAAATAGCGTTCGTTTCGGATGCATTTCCTTTGGTGGGCACCAGCCTTTTGGATGCGTTGAGTAAAAGCGGACAATCGGAAATACTCCGCGATACGGAAGTTTCCATTCAGAAATTCCAGGCACTTTTTCCCGAACATTTACAAGGCCTTGATTTTCATTTGAAATTAAAAGGGGTGAACACCAACCTTTCATCGAGTCAGCAGCGATTGCTGGAATGCCTTCGGGCTATTTTGGCCAATAAGCCTTTGTTGGTCTTGGACGAACCATTTGCGGGCCTGGATACCGAAACTGCAAGGCGTTTGGCAGATTATTTATTGGAACAATGCAAAAATACGGCCATGTTGCTACTCACTTCCGATCCGCAAACGCCATTGGCGACTCAACCATTAAAATAATTTTTTTTCAACGGCTGGTAACATTTTTCGAGTACCGCGATATTCTGACATCTTTCACTACAAATTAATTTTATCCGATGCAACCGAACATTAAAAAAGCACTCACTTGCAAAAGCGTTGACAATTACATCCTTAACGCATCTATCATTGATTCATATACGCCAAAAATGGGCGATGTAGCAATTTTTCGCGTTGTTCAGGCAAATGGCGGCTACATTATGGATACAGCGAAAGTGGCTTCTTATCTTTTTGAGCACGATCATGTAATGCTGGCTTTTGGAGCACGTTATGCAACCAATCAGTATGAGGGTTATATTCCAAGTCGCCCTACCACGCATTGCCAATTATTGGGCAGAGGGGGTGTTGCCGGTTTGATGACCAGTAAAAACGCTACATTCCGGGGTACTCCGGCCCAGTTAGAACTTGTAGGCTATGCGGTGCATTCGAACGGGGCTGTTATTAATACAACAGCATATCGCGCACTCGAAACCTTTAATCCATTTGAAATCCCCGCTAAGGTTATTCTATCCGTTGGTTCTTCAATGGATAGTGGAAAAACAACTTCAGCAGCCTGGTTGTGTGGCGGGCTGCGGGCTGCGGGCAAACGAGTTGCCTATATTAAACTCACCGGCACGGCATTTCCTAAAGACGCAGCCCTTAACATGGATCGCGGGGCACATTATGCCACTGATTTCTCCGAGTTTGGATACCCGTCGACCTATCTGCTTGACAAAACAAGTCTGCTTAATTTGTACCAATCTTTGGTAAATCAGGCATACCAAGAAAGTGGCGCTGAATACATTGTAATGGAAATCGCTGATGGTTTGTTGCAGCGCGAAACGGCTATGCTGCTGGAAAACAAGGCATTCCGCTCCACTATTTATGCCACTTTATTTTCTGCGGGTGACAGCCTTGGCGTATTGTCAGGTTTACAAATTCTGGAAGCATGGGGTATTCGCCCATTTGCAGTGAGTGGTTTATTTACGGCCAGTGACCTGCTGATTCGGGAAGTACAGGATCGCATTCGGGTACCTGTACTCCGACTCTGTGATCTGGTAACGTCCAAAGCAACCGATTTAGTTATTCCGCAAGCAGAAGAAGCGGATGATACCGATCTAGTAGAAGAGATGAATACACGAATCATGCAATTGAGACAGCGTGCTTAGGTTAATCGTCATCTAAACGATCAACGCTTTTTTTCTCCACCACAGTTACTTTCGAGTGACTGTGGTTTTTTATTATACTTCGCGCTGCTTACTTTTGTGCATAGCCTTCGGTCTAAATCATTGAAAATCAGCGCTCAGCATGACAAAGAATGCAGCCTTTCAGGCGGCGTTCAGTATAAATAATTGAGCATACTACTGGACATTTTTCGCGCAGATGCTACACCGCTTTAATCCCAACAAATGCCCATTTATATACCTAACCCCAGCGGAGGCATACCTTTATAGAAAAAAATGATGGCGGAGCACAGCCACAGGCCGGTAAATTATACTTCGCGCTGCTTGTTTTGCGCATAAACCTCTATCTAAATTATTGATAGTCAGTGCTCAGCATGACAACGGATCTTGCCTCTCATGCGGCATTCAGTATAGAGCGCGTTAGATTGGGTCTCCGGGAATTTGGATGAATGATGGATGAATAAATACCGTATTTAAAGTGAAAATCCCGAATGCTGGTTTTCACCAAAATTCGGGATAAATAGTGTTACAATAAAACCTGGTAATAACGCGTCACTTCACATCTTAAGAATTATAATTCTAGAAACGAATTTCATAACCCAAACTACATCCATGCGATTGGCGCGGTTTGTCGAGGCGTTGTTGAAATTGATAACTCAATGTAAATCGGTTTGATTTTTTGTAAACATATATCAGGTTCAAATTGGCACGCCATCGGTCAAATTCAAATTTCCCTTCATCCCAGGCACCATTTAGCGCATTGCTCAACTGAAGGATATGGTTTTTTTTGAAATTCCAATCTGCATCTATGCGGGGGACTACAAGGCTTTGCCATTCATAAACCCCATCGTCGGGCGCACCGATATATTGATATAAAGCACGGGCTCCCAAGTCAAACTTGCGCTTCGTTTTGCTGTGTTTCAGTGGCCTGTAATCCAATTCTGCGCGAAAAGTATGTCGAAATTCTTCACCATCATATAAAAGACTATAGCCGGTATTGCCGCGAAACCAGGGTGCAAACCGGTAAGTATACTGAACGGCAGAATTACTACGCCATTCAAATTTGATGCGGTATGGTAAATCACTCAGTTCACCCGGATTGTTGGGCGTCACCGGATTGGCCCCCTGAGGCAAATCGTCATCGTCGCCATCTTCCAACTCTTCATAACGGTCAGGAACCGGCCAGAAACCATCTTCGTTGAAAAAATCCCCGTACTTGTTGTTGTATTTTTTGATTTCAGGATTTACCTGGAATTGCTGCCGCAAGTCGATCGAAGACTTTTTAGTCAGCTGGAATGTTTTGCGAATACCAGCGCTTATACTGATACCGATTGGTTGTGCGGATACGTTGCTTTTGAGCAGGCAACAGAGTATCACGAGAAAAAAGAAATTTTTCATAAGGAGTGATGATTGAACAACATAGTTTGCCAATACATCGCAAGCCCCCCAACAAGTTACCAGGGTGTGGTCAATAAATTTGCAGAAAGCAATAAAAGTATAGGTATTGTGGCGCGAAGGATTTGATTACAAAGCACGCACCCGCAATATAATCGCAGCGGCAATTTTTCCAGTTTCGGGTTTTGCCAGCGCCGAAAACGACATTTTTTCGGGAGAGAACTGTACATCTGGTGCTTGAATGAGCACATCGCTAAATGCTGTTTGCACTTTTTCGGCAAAAGGAGCCGACATGGATTCAATTTGGGCGAGTCGTTGTTCCAAAGCACTGATGGGTTCCTGGCTGTATAGAATACACAAGTGATCTTCACCCGCAGCAGGCAATTGCAACAAGCTTTCTTCACTGGGAATAACAAGTTCTACGGTTTTTTCAAGGACAAACCCTGCGGAGGTAACTGCTTCTTTTTTTCTTGGAAAATGCAGGTTAAGATGTCCATCGGGGCCTTGACTAAATACATATACATATCGGCCGCGCGGAATATCACGTGCCACCAATTGAAATACATCTCCTGCCTTAAAACCTGGCTGTACGGTATGGTATAAACCTGGGTGCAGGGTATCGCGGCGGGTACTAATTTCTTCAAAGTACATCAACTCTTCCCCGGCTTCATTGCTTACAAACCCCGCTGGTTGGCGGAAAACAAAGGCACCGCTCAGCACCACAGTTGTGGGCAACGTTTGTACATTTTGAAGTGCTTGTTCTGCCCCTTTTTTTTCATTTTCGGAATTACTGATGCCGGGAATCATCACATAGGCATAGCGACAGAGCCGCTCATAATCTTCAAAACTTAATCGAATGAAGCCATTTTTGCCCCAGGATGTTCCAAAACTATTGAGGAGTTCTACATATTTATCTACACTGTTGTACCCCACTACAACCATAGCGTGATAACTCGAAATAGGCTCTGAAGACGCTGGGTTCCAGACGTCGGCACCGGGCAGTACTTCAAAGAACGATTTGGTTACGCCAATTCCTACAATCAAGGGTGTTTGGGTAGCCAGAATTTTGCAGGTTTTGCCTATTTTACTTTTAGGATCTTCATTGAGTTCAAATACTGCGGCATAGTCTTGAATTCGATACCGCGTTGCTTCTGCATGATGTTGTGCTTCTGGCTGTACGGTGCAATCATAGCGTTCGTAATTGAACGATTGTTCGAGGCAATCACCCCGTTCTTTTACCAGCACCAAACCATCTTCGAGGTAAGCGCCTTCGGCACAATCTTGTGGGTTTTTGCGCACCTGATTGTACAAAAAAGCGGCTGAGTTGGCTTGTTGTGTAATGAGTGCCTGATCAGTTTGTTGGCTTTGAATGGCGCGCTGAATGGTAAGTGCCCCGTAACCTACTGCCCATCCGACACAAGCGCCATTTTTACCCTGATCACCCGGTACCGGGCAGTATTTTTTCAAACTTACCCGTACCGGAATTTCGGTGTATTTAGCACCACTGTATGTTGGCAGCAGTGGAATGCGCGTATAGCGTTCGTCGGAAGTGAGCAGTCCGCTACCTGTTTGGGCTTGCAAAGCAACGGCCCACAACATAAAAACCCCTATTTTGATCATCAACCGCATCGTGTACATAAAAAGAAAGGCTGCAATAAAATGTGCAGGATTTGAAAATGATTGAAGGTTTTGTTCTGATAAAGGATCAAAAACCTATTTCTTTTGCAATTTAGCCAACAAATCGAGGGCAGCTGGACCAAATAGTCCATCGGGCGGCAATTGCATTATTGTTTTTTTAGCCAGTGCTACCTCATTTTCTGCCAGATAAGCCAAAGATAAATACCAACCTGCTGCTTCACGTACCGGCAATTCGGCGGCTTGGCTGACTTCCAACAAGGGGCCAATGGCCAATTTTGCGTGCCCATCCATCAGGTAGGCGATACCCAGGTAAACACGTGCTGCCGGATCTGGCATCTGTTCGCAGTATGTTGATAATGCCTGGGCGGCCTTTGTATATTGGGCAGCATCGTATGCATCCATTCCGCGTTTTAGCAAGTCCGATGCCACGCTATTAGCAGGTGCCAAAAGCAATACATTTTCAAGTGGTTGCAGGGTATTTTGCACCAATTGTTGGTTGTATGCCCGCGCTGCACGTCCTGTCTGGTATTGCGTGAGCCCGTAAAAAGTACCCGCCCCCATCATTACGATCAGTATACTGCCCAACAACCAGCCCTTCCCTGCCGTCCACCAAGTATCATTAGTTGGTGCTGGCGGCGGCGGAAAGCCCTCCTCGGCAATGATGCCAGACAAAATAGCACTTGCTGCTGCCAGTTCGCGATTTTTAAGGGCATTTGCCAAACTTTGACTGAATGCTAGTTCATCCGCGATGGTACTATCTTCGGCAGCCTGGGCCAGCAATCCGGCACGACGATTCGCTTGCAATTCGCCATTGACGAACGCTTGTATTTGTATTTGTAGGGTATAATTTATTTGCTCCATGATATTTAGATATCTGCAATGGTTAATGGTGTCTGTTGCAAAAAGTCATCCACCAGTTTTTTTAATTTTTTTCGGCAATCAAAAATGCGTTTTCGAAGGTTGTTGTAATCGTAGTTCATCTGTTTGGCTACGTCCTGCAAGTTTACCTCCTCGAGGTGATACAGCCGGATAATATCGTCACAGGGTGATTCAAGTTGCTGCAAACAGTGGTGCATTGCCTCAATCCGGCGGTCTTTTACGATCGCCATAGCGATACTTTGTTCATGGTCATCGGCAACCAGCATTTGATTGGTGTCCAGTTCATCGGTCCGGCGTACTTTTCGTCGGCGCAGTTCATCGCGCCAGGTATTAGAAGTAAGGATGTACAGGTACCGATCCAGTTTACCACTTTCCTGATATCGATCTTCGCGTACCGCTGTCCAAAATTCCAACAAAACCGTTTGCACCATTTCGCGGGCTTCCTGGTCACTGCCGCTGTTTTTTCGAACATAGCCAACAATCATACTGCCGTACGTTTTGTACAGATACCGAAAAATCTCAGCATCATTTTCTTTTAATCCGTCTCTAATCTGCAAATTTGTAAAGGCCATGCACGTATTCCTTTTTTGATGCTCCAGTTTTCGCTTAATGTGATTGTAATCAAAACCATCATTCCAGCAAATTTGTTGATTGTTGCTTGAATATCGCAGCCAGATATTTTAGTTACCAAAAAAATAATACTTTTTTTTCGGTAACATTGTTTTAGTGCTGCGATACAAAGTAAAGCACACAATCTATATGATGCAAAAACTATCTATCCTGTTTTTTTCAGCCTTGCCATTTTTCGTATCGGGCCAAGATACCTTGATCCTGATGGGAGCAGGCAATTCAACCGAACGAATGGTAATCGCCGAAAACGTTCAGGCCAGCGATGGCGTGTACGACAAGTTTGTCCTGATTCGCTGGGAGGCCTCAGACAAAGGTGATTCCTACCGCCTTTTTCGCGCTACTTCACCCCAGGGGGCATCAATGTCGGAGTTGACAAAAAGTTGGCAAAAAAGCACCTGGTTTTGTGATTATAGCGCAGAGCCTGGCCGTGCTTATTTTTATGCGGTCATGGAATCTGACGGCAGTAAAACGGAACCTTTAAGTCCCTTTGATAAGGGATATATCCGAAAATCAGATGGAATGGCCATCGACGAATCGCTTAGCGCTACCGTACCCGACAAGTATGCGGCGGGTAAAACCGTGTTTCTTTTGGTCGCAGACGTATCGCCCACCAGCAGTATTGTACAGGCTGGGGCTAATGTATCGCTGCGTATTGGGCTTCAAAATATTTTTGATGAAGCAGCGCCCCGTACCGACCTGCAAGTGTATTTATCCTCCGATGTTGTTTGGGATTTTGAAGATAAATTATTACTTCGTAAGACATACAGCGGTTTTCCAGCAAACTTTAAAGGAAATTTGTCCGAAAATTTGACCTTGCCGAGCGACTTGGTGACGGGCAATTATCATTTATTGGTGGTAGCGGCTCCAGAAGGCAATATTTTAAATGCAAAAATTGGTTCTACGACCATCTCAATTCAATCAAAATGAGGTTTTTACGATTTATTCCCTTATTGATCCTTTTGATGCCTAAAATCGTGCAAGGACAAGCCACCCCTTGTGATCCACCTTTGACGGCCTCCATCGCGACCTCTGGGCCGGTTTGTTCGGGCGGTATCGTTGTTATCACGTTTTCATTACCCGATGATAACGGCGACGGCTTTGATGTTACTTACAGTGTTGGTGGGAATACTTTTGTATTGACCGCCATTTTGAATGGGCATACGGTTGAATATGTGGCAAGTACAAGTACCGTTGCAACTTTGATCCAAGTAATTGATAATGACGATGACGACGATGGCTGTTTTACTGATTTTAACCAGAGTGTTCCGGTTGTCGTTTCGGCACCAAATATTTCCATTACCAACCAGGTAGACCCTAGTTGTGGACAAAACAACGGAAGCATTACCGCCAATGGGAGCGCGGGCACCCTACCCTATCAATACAGCATCAATGGCGGCACTTTCCAAAACTCGGGTACCTTCTCGGGATTGGCTGCAGGCAGCTACACGATAGAAGTGCGCGACGCAGCGGGCTGTACGGCCACCGTGAGCACCAATTTGAATGATCAGGGCGGACCTAATATCGCGATTTCCAACCAGGTAAATCCCAGTTGTGGACAAAGCAACGGAAGCATTACCGCCAACGGGAGCGCGGGCACCGCACCTTATCAATACAGCATCAATGGCGGTGTTTTCCAAAATTCTGGCACCTTTTCGGGATTGGCTGCGGGCAGTTACTCCGTGGTAGTGCGCGATGCAGCGGGCTGTACGGCCACCGTGAGCACCAATTTGAATGATTTGGGCGGACCAAATATTGTAATTTCCAACCAGGTAAATCCCAGTTGTGGACAAAGCAACGGAAGCATTACTGCCAACGGGAGCACGGGTACCACACCCTATCAATACAGCATCAATGGCGGTGTTTTCCAAAATTCGGGCACCTTTTCGGGATTGGCTGCGGGCAGTTACTCCGTGGTAGTGCGCGACGCAGCGGGCTGTACGGCCACCGTGAGCACCAATTTGAATGATTTGGGCGGACCTAATATTGTGATTTCCAACCAGGTAAATCCCAGTTGCGGACAAAGCAACGGCAGCATTACCGCCAACGGGAGCGCGGGCACCGCACCTTATCAATACAGCATCAATGGCGGTGTTTTCCAAAATTCGGGCACCTTTTCGGGATTGGCTGCGGGCAACTACACCGTCATTGTGCGCGATGCCGTGGGCTGTACGGCCAGTGTGAGCACCAATTTGAATAATTTGGGGGGACCTAATATTTTGATTTCCAACCAAATAAATCCCAGTTGTGGACAAAGCAACGGCAGCATTACCGCCAACGGAAGTGCAGGTACCGCACCTTACCAATACAGCCTGAATGGCGGTGTTTTCCAAAATTCGGGTACTTTCTCGGGATTGGCTGCGGGCAGCTACACCGTCGTAGTGCGCGACGCAGCGGGCTGTACGGCCAGTGTGAGCACCAATTTGAATAATTTGGGCGGACCTAATATTTTGATTTCCAACCAGGTAAACCCCAGTTGTGGACAAAGCAACGGCAGCATTACCGCCAACGGGAGCGCAGGTACCGCACCCTATCAATACAGCATCAATGGCGGTGTTTTCCAAAATTCGGGTACTTTCTCGGGATTGGCTGCGGGCAGCTACACCGTCGTAGTGCGCGACGCAGCGGGCTGTACGGCCACGGTGAGCACCAGTTTGAATAATCTGGGCGGACCCAATATTGCAATTTCCAACCAGGTCAGTCCGAATTGTGGACAAAGCAACGGCAGCATTACCGCCAATGGAAGTGCGGGTACCCTACCCTATCAATACAGCATCAATGGCGGTGTTTTTCAAAGTTCGGGTACTTTCTCAGGATTGGCTGCAGGCAGTTACACCGTGCAAGTGCGCGATGCTGCGGGTTGTCAAGCCACTACAAATGTAATCTTAAATGATGCTAGTGCCAATTTGCCCAAAGCCACGATCGAAAGCAGTGCATTAACGCTTTGTGAGGGGTATGATCTTAACCTAAAAGGAAATTTGCCTCCAGGAACAACGGGTATGTGGAGCAGCAATAGCCTCGTACCCGACAATCCGAATAACCCGATATGGAACCTGACACCACCTGCTGCGGGTAATTTTGTGGTAAGTTGGAGTCTTTCGGCACCAGGATGTCCCAATTATGATGTTAAAAGCATCCAAATCCAAGTAATTGCCTTGCCACAAGCGCTCAACGATGGCGCCTTTAATGTCAATAATGGTGCATCTGTGAGCATTGATATGCTGAATAACGATAACTTCATACTGCCCGTTAATGCACGGATTATTCGACAACCTAAACTGGGCAGCGTCAATATTAATAATCAAAACCGGATTGAATACACGGCATTTTCGAGTTCCGACGGCCCGGATACCCTTGTTTACGAAATTTGTTACAGCAACTGTGAGGAAAGTTGTGACACGGCAACGGTATTGTTTCGTGCCATTAACAACGACAATCCGTGCGTGATCACCAGCGATACCAATAATATTTTGACCAATGGTCTTACGCCCAACGATGACGGCTTTAATGACTTTTTGGTATTTCGGGTTGTAAGTTTGGAAGAATGTGAGGTCAATTATGCACGTGGTGAAATTATGGTTTACAATCGTTGGGGAGATGTTGTTTTTTCGGCATCGCCTTACAACAACGATTGGGGCGGCACCAATGCCAATGGGGATGCCCTGCCACCGGGCGTTTATTATTTTGTTTTGCGGATTTCAGCACCTGAACGATTGTACACGCAGTTTGGAAGTGTTATTCTGCTGCGATGACTTCGATCCATGATAAAAAGCTTTATGATTTATCAAAAAACGATTCTGTATATCCTGATTGGATGTTTTTCGTCTTCCCTGGCCGGACAATCGCTTGTTTTGCCTGAAGATCCGATTCAGCAGCGGCTGATTGGAGCGGCTGGGCAGGATGAATTGGTTGCGGTTGCCGTTAACTGGCGGGGCGACCTTGCTGCGATTGGCAATACAACCCGGGGAACACAAGGTGGACAAGACCTCGTTTTTGCCACTTTTGATGCCCAGTTGAATGAAGACAAAGTGCGGCACATTGGTCGGCCGGGACAAGATGGTGCTGGTAAAATTGCTGTTTTACCCGATGGCCGGTATGTGGTGGTTGGATATTCTACGCGACCTGATGGTGCCGTACCCGCACGTTCCAAGTATATTGGAAAAAAAGATGGATGGATTTTGATCCTGGATGAAAATGGAGATACGGAACAGGAATTGTTGTTAGGATCGAGCGAGGACGATGTATTTAAAGCACTTGCGGTAGGTTCCGACGGCAGTATATGGGCTGCAGGTAACGCTGGCGAAGATGCCTGGATTGTACACTTAAATCCACAATTTCAGGTAGTATGGGAACGCCGTTTACGGTTTAAACGGGCCCCCTCCGGTATAAATGCAGTAGCGTTGACCACAGACGGGCAACTCTATTTTACGGGTAGTGCCAGCGTGGCAAACAAGTCCCAACTCTGGCTGGGCGGCTTAACGTCAGCGGGTGATGTAATGTTGGATAAAACATTTCCAACTTTGGCAGCGGAAGAAGGCACGGGTATTGCCCTCTTGGATACGCAAACATTGGCCCTGTGTGGCACTGTCTATGACCCTCAAAATCGGGAAAATGGTTTCGTTACAATCCTCAATCAAAAGGGAACTATACTACAGCACCGGCCTTTGGGCGGCAGAGAATATGATCGCCTGAACTTTTTAAGCCAGCTCTCCAATGGTCGGCTACTGGCTGTGGGCAGTAGCGCCTCCTTCGAGCGCGGCAGCAGGCGTATTTCGGCCTGGATGAATATCTTGAATGATCAAGCAGAACTGAAACAAGAGGTGTATTACGGCAGCAAACTGGATGACGAAGTATCGGCAGCGATTGAGCACCCCGATGGACGGCTTTTTGCCTTGGGTACAACCGCAAAGCAAGTACTCAAAATGCGGCAGGGTTGGCTTTTTCAACTCACTGAGCGCGCACATAACAAAACCTCCACTCAATCCCTAGTACCAAATGTGCTGCCGATCCGATACCAACAACAAGGCATTGCGCAGGCAAACGAGCGCCTGTTTATACCATTTTCACTAAATAATACCAGTAAAAAAGCACAGTACAACCTACGGGCAGTACTTACCCCACGCAATGCAGATGCTGCGCGGTTGCTGAAGTTACCTGGCGGGCGTTCGATTCTTTTACCCCCTGTTCCGGGCGAAACGTCCCTCGAATGGGGCCTGCCGATTCAGTTTGCAGCAGGCAATCCCGCAGGCACCTATCCGATCCAAGTACAGTTTTTTCAGGGTGATTCTTTGGTGGGTAAGCCTTACACGGTTGAGGTAAAGCTCGGCTCCACGGCACTCCCGCGCCTTGTTCTGACCGCTATGCCACTTGATAGTAGTTTGTCGTTGGGCCAGGAAGGCTTTTTGCCCTTTGTCGTGCACAATGCGGGCGACCAAATTGCCAAAAACCTTACCTTATCGGTCATCGCGCCACTCGGGGCAAGGGTACCGGCCAATATGGTACTGGGCGACCTTCCTGCAGGTGCCAGTATTACCTACCGCTTACCTGTTTTGCCCGAAAATGTAGCAGTAGGCCCCGAGGCCATTCGGCTTACCCTGCGCGTCACGGACGAAAACCTGGAGCATACCGCCACCACACAAGCTGTTGTGGGCGTAAGCGCGGGCAATATTCCGCCCAAGCCACCTGTTTCCAATTATACCGTAGCAGTTTGGGTATATCCGAACCCCGATCATTTTGACCAGTCGGCTGTGGTGTGGACGCAGGAAGAAATTACCGTTCAGGTAAAAATCGTGTCCAATACGGCCGTTACGCGACAACAATTTTGCCTTGAAATCAATGGCCAGCCCTGCCAAACGGGGGCCAAATTTGATGAGGTACAGATTAAGGGCGACAAAAACAGCAAGACCTTTTCGCAGACCCTGCGTTTACGTCCAGGAGAAAATAAAATTATGGCGCAAATCCAAACGGCCTCCGGGCAGGTTCAAAGTGAGGCTTTGAAAATTGTGTATGCGCCTGCCAAACCCAATTTGCACATTATCAGCATTGGGATTCCTGCGGCAGATTTGAAATACACCGTTAAGGATGCGCGAAATTTTGCCACCGCTTTTACCAATAGTCCCAACAATGCTTTTGGTAAAGTTTTTATGGACACCCTGCTAACAGAGGGCCGCACAACCAAAACAGAAATCCTAAAGGCCTTGCGCCGGATGCAATACCGCTATACCGACTTGCAAATATTGCCCAAAGACCTGGTGGTGATTTTTGTTTCAGGCCATGGGCTGGGCGCTTACGATGGGCGATTTAGGTTGGCAGCCAGTGATTATGACGGGCCATTTATGGAAGAAACCAGCCTCGATTTTGAGCAGGAAATTGTCAATTACCTGCAAACGTTACCCTGCCAAAAATTATTCTTTGTAGATGCCTGCCACAGCGGCACGGCTTCAAGCACGGGTTTGGCGGGTATTGCAGCCCGGAAAAACGGTCTGAATATGTTGGTTTCTTGTCAACCCAATGAACTCAGCTATGAAGATGACACCTGGCAAAATGGCGCATTTACGGCTACGATTGTACGTGCTATCGAGCAATTTGGGCGCCAAGCGGTTACCTTAGATACCAACACAGACGGTGCCCTTGATGCAGCCGAATTGTTTGCATACATTGAAAAGGAAGTTCCAAAATTGGTGGATAAAAAACGCCCCAAAACCACCACATCGCAACATCCCAAACTGTTCCTAGCCACACCCGAAAAGGCACTCATTCTATTTGAAAAATAACGATGCAACATTTGAAACATACCCTCTGTCTTTTGATTTTCTTTTGGCAATGTATCCCTTCCGAGGCGCAACAGTTGCCCTATCAAACCCAGTTTCGCCAGTTGTATGCTTACATCAACCCTGCTTCTATTAGCAGCGATTATTTTTTGTATGAGTACAACACCACCATCAATGCCTCTTATCGTTTGCAATGGGCAGCGCAGCCTCAAACGCCTCGTACGTTTTATGTGGGTGGCGAATATATTCACAATAGAAACCAAAATGGCGCGGGCTTTAACCTGGCAGGCGGGGCCATGCTCTTGCGCGACCGTGTAGGCCCCTTAAGCCTTACAGGGGTGTCTGCGCGTATTGCCAGTCTTTTTGCAGAAGACCCCTATTTTGGAGCATTTTCGGTTGGTTTTAGCTTTGGCATGACCCAGTACCGCTTGTTACACGATCGAATTGTTTGGGAAACCTTGGATGACCCTACCATCCCGTTGAATGATATTTCGACCACCCGACCAGAAATTGGCGCTGGCGTTTATTATTTTAAACGCATTAAAAGAGGGCGTTTGTCGGGCGATAATTTTTACGCTGGTGCCTCGGTACCACAACTCTGGGCCGCCCATGTATCGGTTGAAAGTGGTGGCAACAGTGTACCGATTACACGTATTCCGCATTTTTACGTTACGAGCGGCTGGTACCATTTTTTCAATGAAGAGAGTTTTCTGGAGGTTGGTATGTGGGGCAAGCTTGCACCCGGCGCTCGTCCAAATGTCCATCTAACGGGCCGCTTTCAGCCTTTGCGCACGTTTTGGGTAGGTGCAGGTTTCAATCCCAATGGTCTGGTGCATTTGGAAACGGGCTTCAACCTGCCTGGTTTTATGGCTGAAAATGGCAACTTGAAAATTGGGTACGCATTTGATTACAATATCTCAGCATTTGACCTGCCCTTGGGTTCGTCGCACGAGTTGCATGTGTCTTATTTGTTGGATACGCGGTAGGTTGATGGAAAATCTAAATCACTCAATTAGTTTACTTTTTAACCAATTCATTTCGCACTCGCTGAACATACTCGGCAGTAACACCCACAAACTCAGCAATTTCCGCATCGCTCCATTCTGGAAATTTTTTGATTGATTTGATGGTGATAGCATGGCTCGTCTCTTCCATACCTTCTTTTCGACCTTCAATTTTACCTTCAATTTTACCTTCAATTTTACCTTCAATTTTACCTTCGATTTTACCTAACGCTTTCCCTTCCTTTCTACCTTCTCTCAGCCCTTTTTCTTTCCATTTTCTCCCAAAAATTTCAGGAATCGCATCGATCCAATCGCGCTCTGCGGGCGGTAATTGCTGGTTGAGATCTTTCACTTGAGACTCTGTCATATTGTTGAAATTTAAAATGTACAGCGTTAGCGTTTGCAGCAGTATGCCTTCGCGGGTATTCTGATAGAATGGCCTCCCAAAAGTAAGGATATTGGGCCAATTTTTGAGGGTAATTTTTTTATTACGCGCAAATTTTAACGCTAAAAACAGGTTTTTCACGTATTCTGACTCCACTTTTTCTTCAATTTCCGCTGATGGAATTTTACGCAAGTCTGTTAGCCAGTAATAAAAATTGGGAATAAACGCCTCCCAGTCTTTTGGCAAGCCTACAAAATAATCGGAAAATGCCTCTGTTTTCCACTTCTGCGCCCCATGGTACACTACAATCGGAACGATAAAAGAGAGTGGGCGACCGTTTTTGAGATCATCTTCCCATATTTGTAAAAAGTAATCCAGTAATTGTAGATGAATCGGCAATTTAGGCACATAACTTTTATGCTCAAACAGAAAGAGTAGTCTGGCTGGCGCACCACTTAATAACCGGGATTCATACAGCACGTCGCTGAAGGAAACTCCGAAACGGCCACTGACGAAAGCGGTGTCGATTTTCTGGAAAACATTGAAATCTATTTGCCCATATATGTCTTCGGCGGTGTAATGCAATAAATAATTCCGTGCAATGGTCGCATCGCTGAAAAACGCTTTAAATACCGCGTCGTGGGGTTCGTGATCTTTCTTTCTTGGCATAGATACAATTTGTTAGGCATGTAAAGATACAACGCGCCAAAACAACAACAAAATGTTTTGTATATTTTTATAACAAATAATTATATAACGGCTGCGGGCGCAAACTAATTTAGGCTTACAGGCAATCCAAATATCCTGACCTTAACACGCATCTATTCCAATCTTGTTTTGGCTCGGTTAAAAAAGAAGACTCAATTCGACACATTCTGATATTACGTTGATTATCATTAAATCCGTTGACTTGCATCATGGGGAATGTGCGGTTATTGCGCAAACCTTTGCAGGTGAATTTTCACACAGTATTCCGTTATTAAATTTCCCATTATGAGAACCTTCCAGATTATGTTTTGGGCATCCTTGTTTGTCCTGCTTCCTTTTGCCAGCATCGCACAACGCGGTAGTGGCGGCTGGTGTTCTAACAATAATTACAGTCGACAATTTAATCCCGGCACCGTTGAAGCATTGAAGGGATCAGTTGTTAGTGTTGAAATGATTACCCCTGAAACAGGTATGTCAACAGGCATTCACTTGATGCTGAAAAGCGAAAAAAGTGGAAATGTTTCCATTCACCTTGGCCCTTCCTGGTATATAGACAATCAGGATATACAGTTTATTGTAGGAGATGTCCTTGAAGTAAAAGGTTCGAAAATTACGTATCAGAATGCACCTGCAATCATCGCTATGACTGTGCAAAAAGGAGATCAGGTATTGAATCTGCGGGATGGAAAAGGGAATCCAACCTGGAATGGCTTACGACAAGGCAAAGGTGCTGGTAAAGGTGGTGGCAAAAACCGTGCGAAAAATTAGGATTGTTGTGGCTCGTAAATTGAAACGACAACAATACCATAGCGAAGAACAATTTAATAGAGCGATATAATTGTGCCGGGCAGGTCTATTTTCTTAGACCCGCCCGACACAATTATATCAATAAACTAAATCAACATTTTTAAATTCTTTCATATTATGAACGGCAAAAACAACATCGCTATAGGCTTTCTCACCATGGGTTTGTTCATGTTTTATGGTTTTCTACTAATTTACCTACGTGATTTCGCTCCGGGGAAGGAGGCATGGGTCAATAGTTATTCCATAGGAAAACACTTTGAAGCGCGTTTGGCACACGTACACGGCAATTTGTTCGCTTTTTTGAACATACTGATTGGGTATTTACTATTACGGTTTCAAGCCCAATTGCCTAATGTAAAAACCATTTCTATTTTGGCACTTGTGGGTTTACTAATGCCAATTGGCATTTTGTCCGAAGTCTATTTGGGATTACCGCCTTTTTTTGTTCTGATTGGTGCCATTGCAATGACTATTTCGGTTATTTGGCTGGGCATTTCTTTTCTGAAAATCAATAATTTAAACAACATAAAATGAACAATATCAACATATTGCACGATGCGACTCAGGACGTATCTACAAAACCCTTTTTCAAAGGCCTGGATAGCACTGTCACAGCCTTGCAAATCCGAAAAAATGGATTACTCAAAGAACACATTACCAAGGTAGAGGCTTTGTTGATTTGTATAACAGGCGAAGTTCTATTTGAAAATGAAAAAGGTTTGAAGCAAACCCTTACCAATGGAGATTACATCAAGATAGCGCCTATGGTCAAGCATTGGCTGGCGGGCGTGCAGGATAGCCAATTAATACTTTTCAAGTAAATTTTTCAAATAGGGTACTTTGCAGTATCAAAAGAACGAAGAGCAAATCATTTTTTTTGAGACAATCCTAACCTTTTTACAAAAATGAAATCAATTTCTTTTTCAGTGCTTTTTATGTGCTTCATGTTGCAGTTGCAAGCACAAAACAGCCCGTTCCAAATTTACCTTGAACCAATGTCTATCCCCAATGTAGGCGGATTACAAGCGTACGCATTTGGGCAGCATAACGGCAAGTGGCTCATTTTCGGTGGGCGATTGGATGGCTTGCACCGCCGACAGCCTTTTGCTACATTTGATTTGGCAGGGCATAACAACCAAGTTATTGTTATTGACCCAAGCACCCAACAAAAGTGGTCGGCTCCGTTAACGAGCTTGCCCATAGCGATGCAAGAACAATTAAGTTCCACGAACATGGAATTTATTCAAACGGGCGCGTTGCTCTATCTGGTTGGAGGCTACGGGTATAGTGCCACGCAAAACGACCATTGGACTTTCGACAAGATGATTGCCGTACAGGTACCAGCCGTGATAGATGCAGTGATAAACGCCGCGCCATTTGCTTCCTTTTTCAGGCAAATTACCGATACGCAATTTCAGGTTACGGGCGGGCATTTATCAAAAATATACGACACGTATTATTTGGTTGGCGGACAAAAGTTCCTGGGTCGATACAATCCAATGGGGCCAACACATGGTCCCGGATTTGTGCAAGCATATACGGATCAAATTCGAAAATTCAAGATAAACGACGATGGCATTTTACTAAACGTAACCCATTTACCCACGCTCACAGATGCCGAACAATTGCACCGCCGGGATTACAATGTTGTCCCCCAAATTATGCCAGATGGACAGGAAGGTGTTACTGCTTTTTCCGGGGTTTTCCAAAAAACGGTTGATCTCCCTTACCTCAATTGTGTAAATATTGATAGTACCGGGTATGCTGTTCATCCTGCATTTTCGCAATACTACAACCATTATCATTGTGCTTTTTTACCGCTATATTCTGCTGCTGCCCATGAAATGCACACCGTTTTCTTTGGTGGTATTGCGCAGTTTTATGATAGTCTTGGGATATTGGTTCAGGACAACAATGTCCCCTTTGTAAAAACCATTGCGCGGGTAACCCGACAAACTGATGGTAGCATGGCGGAGTACAAACTCCCGGTTGAAATGCCGGCTTTACTGGGCGCGAGTTCGGAGTTTATTCCATTGGAAACACTTCCCCATTTCGACAATGAAGTTATCAAATTAGATGATTTGGCTGGAGACACCACGTTGGTGGGTTATATCTATGGCGGTATTGCCAGCTCTGCGCAAAATATTTTCTGGATTAATACAGGCACGGAAAGTAGTGCGAGTAGCCAAATTTTTAAAGTTTTTGTCGTGAAAAACACATCGTCTGCAATCGATGCGCTAAATAGTCAAAGCACTGGGACGTTGCACTTACAAGTGTTTCCGAATCCAAACGCCGGGGTATTTGGCCTGAAATTCAATTTGCAAAAAGCAGCGCCGGTCACTATGCACATCACCGATTTTCAGGGTAAAATCATTTACCAGGAGGTATTGAACAATCTTTTTCCCGGCGAAAACATCATCAAACGGCAATTGAAAAACATCGCCGTTGGCAATACATATTTGGTTACCCTTCAAACTGGTAACGAGAAAGCGACCATTAAAACCATCGTCCAGGAGTAGCCGACCATTTCAAAAAAGGGGCCTTTAAAACATTCACTTCAAATAATCCTCCACAAAAATCCGCAATGCCTCCCCGTGCAGGTTTTTGGCAATCACTTTTCCCTGCGCATCCAGGATGAAATTGGCAGGTATGGTGGTGATGCGCAGTGCTGTCATAAATGGGGTGGCATCGCCGCTCAAATGCGAGGCATGGGGCCAGGAGGCACCATCTTTATCAATGGCAGATTTCCAGGCATTGGGGCTGCTGTCAATTGAATAACCGATGATTTGAAATGTGGCATTTTTATGTTTTGCCCAAATTGGATTTAACACCTCCCTATTTTCGCGGCGACAAGGAGCGCACCAGGAAGCCCAAATATCCAACACGGTAATTCGGCTGCCCAACAAGGTATGCAACAACATGGTATCGCCCGCCAGCATGGGAAGTGGAATATCTGGAATGGTATCTCCAATTAAAACGGGCAATTTCTCTCGGTTGGCCGCTTGACAAAGTTGGGCAGACCAGGTACTTAAATCGGGTTTGCTCCGCCATTTTTCACATTGTTTCCACATAAATTCCGGCACGCGTTCATAGTCGCCCGTTGGACTTACCCAGCGCGCGGCGACCATTGCTGGCCAGTAATATGCACTTGAATCGGCAAAGGCCATGATCGGAATTTGAAATCGGAGCAATGCCGCTTCGTGTTCAAGCAGGGTATGTTCATCTATATGATTTGCGGCAGTCAGCCAGGATTGTTCTTGTTGCCAGGCCTTGTGTCGAATATTACGCAATTGCAACAGGGCGCGGTTTTCTGCAGCAGGATTCTTGATGTTAAACGTTGCCTGGAATTGGTCGGCCTGTGCAGTGATATCGAGCGTCGTATTTTCTTGAAGGACAATGGGCATGTAATTGGCCGCCAACGGTGCGTCATCCAGCAGTTGCGTGGGAAAACGATTCCCTGTTTTTTGGATACAAAGTTGAAAAAGCATGGGTATGCTGTTCAGTTTCTGCGGCGAAAATACAAAGGTCCCATCGCTGGCAATGTGGGCAGAATCCAGTACAATACCACCAAAATTAGAAGCGATTTCAGCAAAATTGCGGGATTGCACCAGATATACCATGGGTTTCCACTCCTGGGTCAATTGAATTGTGCCCCGGATGGTTGCAGATGGGGGGATACTACATTGCGAGATGGTTTGAAACAACATGAGTACCGAAAACAGGCCGTAAACTTTATGGGTGGGCATCATTTTATATATTTGGATAGCGTTGGTGCATCACCATTGTTCTGCTACGCCCGATTTGAAACGTGATATTAAAATCAAAAGGGCTGCCGAAAACAATGTCCGGCAGTCCTTTCTGCAAATGTACATTCTTCAAGTTGCCTACGCGGTTTATTCCACAAGGCACCCTGATCTATTTAAAAAACAACTTCCATCCAGTTTTTAAAATTTACAACAACGTTGTTGGGCACACATAATCGGTCACCTTGAAACGTTCGCTTCCTTTTATTGCTTTAAAACCACCCACCACATCAACTAGGTTGTCGTAGCCACGCGCGCGCAGGATACTTGCAAAAATCATAGAACGGTATCCACCGGCACAGTGAATGTAAGCCGTTTTATCTTTTGGCATCTGCAACATGGAGGCATTGATGGTGTCCAGTGGGGCATTTTCAACATCCAACATATGCTCGCTTGTGTACTCACTATTTTTACGGACATCAAAAATTGGTACTTGAGGGTTGGCTTTTTGAATATCGGCCAATTGCTCGGCTGTTACCCGTTCGATCCGGTCGACTTCTTTTTGTTCGTTTTTCCAGGCTTCAAAACCACCTTCGAGGTAGCCAATGCAATGGTCATAGCCTACGCGTGCCAGGCGGGTGATCACTTCTTCTTCCCGTGCTTTATCCGCAACCACCAGTATTTGCTGTTTTACATCGGGGATGAGCGCACCTACCCATTGTGCAAAGTTTCCATCTATGCCAATGTTAATAGCATTTGGGATAAAACCTTCCGAAAACACCTGTGCATCGCGTGTGTCGAGTACAAGGGCATCTGTTTCGCTGGCCGCTGCTTCAAAAGCATTGGGAGAAAGTGCCTGAATACCGCGTTTCATCACGGTATCAAAACTTTCGTAACCCCTGATATTCATCAGCACATTTTGCGGAAAATAGCCTGGCGGTGTAGTAAGGCCGGTCAAAATTTCTTTGATAAATTCGGCTTTGGTCAAATTCGGATTGAGCGCATAGTTCACCTGTTTCTGATGTCCCAAAGTATCTGTGGTTTCCTTGCTCATGTTTTTTCCGCACGCGCTTCCCGCGCCGTGGTTGGGATAAACGATCAGATCATCACTAAGCGGCATAATCTTGTTGCGGAGTGAGTCAAACAAGTATCCGGCTAATTTCTCTTCTGTCAAATCAGCGATAACATGTTGTGCCAAATCTGGTCGTCCAACATCCCCTATAAACAACGTGTCGCCCGAAACAATACCATGCTCCTTGCCATTTTCATCGATCAACAAATACGTAGTACTTTCCATGGTATGTCCTGGCGTATGGATCACCTTTACCGTATAATCGCCCACCTTAAAGATCTGATTATCTTCTGCTGTGATGGCGTCGTACCCAGGCTTGGCGGTAGGACCAAAAACAATTTTGGCACCCGTTTTTTGTGCCAGGTCCAAATGTCCGCTCACAAAATCGGCATGGAAGTGGGTTTCAAAAACATATTTAATGGTCGCATTGCTTTTTGCAGCGCGTTCCAAATAAGGCCCTACCTCTCTGAGTGGGTCAAAAATGGCAGCTTCCCCATTACTTTCGAGGTAATAAGCGGCATGTGCCAAACAACCGGTATAAATTTGTTCAATTTTCATGACGGAAAGATTTAGATGTTAGGTTGTTGCATCCGTACCGCCCAGGAGGCTGATTAAAGATGCATAATCAAAGTGATGGTACAAAGATGCTGGCATGAACAGTGGAAATCCTGTGATATTTGTCACGTTTGACAAGAATTTAACCACAAAAATGCACACATGACGATTATTGTATTTTAAAAGCAGCTTGACAGGAAACCGTTCCGCCTTCCAAGTACTATGGTTGATTTTTTCTGAAATGGCCTCGAACCACTTCCCCCAAGCCATCATGCCCGATACCTTCCTGTAAAAACACTGTTGACTCTATACAAGTAATTGGTTCTAAGGCTTCAAAATCTTGCAAGAGCATACTTTGGGCATACAACCAATCCCTGTTTTTGGGACCACCAGATCGCCTGGTCAATTGCTTGGGATTAAAGGCCTCCAGGATTAAGCTGCCGCCGGGCGCGAGCACCTCGGCACATTTTTGGTGCATGGTTGCCCGCCAATCCGGTGGGAAGTGGGCGTAAATAAGGCCAATCATATCCCACTTACCGTGTGCTGAAATATCGAATTGTTGGATATCGGCCAAAATATACTCCATCTTAACACCTTCCTGCCTGGCCAGCGCCAGCGCTTTTTTGCGTGCGTTTTCACTAAAATCAACGGCCATAACGTGCCAGCCTTGGGTGGCCGCATACACCGCATTGCGTCCCTCGCCCTCGGCAAGCAACAACAGACGTCCGGGTTTTTCGACTGCGTCCAACTGCTGTTGAAAAAAGCGGTTGGGTTTTACCCCATAGGTATATTCGGGGTCTTCATATCGTTGCTCCCAAAAGCGCATTGGATCTTCCATTTGTTGTACTTTTTTTTTCGAAATTTTGCATAAAGGCAATGCGTATTATTAAGCCAAACCCTTCAGGATAGCGCCCCAATACATGCGCGGAAGCACTTCCCTTTTAAGTTGATACATTGACCAGCGCTCCTTTGACTGGTCGAAAGGGAAGGTTTCCATGGGGGTATTGTTGTAATCGAACTCAGCGAGTACTAATTTGCCGTAACCTGTTACAAGTGGGCAGGATGTGTAGCCCAAGTAAGTTTCTGAGGGCTTACGTCCTGCTATGACATCCAATAAATTCGTTACTACAACGGGCGCCTGTTTTCGAATGGCGGCACCCGTTTTGGAAATTGGCAAGCCGGCAGCATCGCCTAATGAAAAAATATTCGCATAACGCACATGCTGTAATGTCCCTTTATCCACATCTACCCAGCCGGCGCTATTCACCAAGGAACTATTGCGTACGAAATCTGGCGCACTTTGTGGCGGCGTTACATGAATCATATCAAATTCGACGTCCTTCACTTCTCCTTTATTATCTTCTCCAAAACCGACGAATTTAGCACGTTGGTTCGGGCCATCTATTTCGGTCAGGTTGTACATGAAATTCAACTGGATGTTCCCGCGTTTGACAACCTCCAACAGTGTTTTTTCATATACTGGTACAGCAAATAATTTGGCAGCACCACTCCAATATTGTACCGATGCTTTTGGCAGCACCCCATGTTTGCGGAAATAATCAGTTGCCAAATACATGATTTTATGTGGCGCTCCGCCACACTTTACCGGGGTAGAAGGATTGTGAAAAAGCGCCTTTCCACCCTTAAAATGCTTGATACATTCAAAAGTGTATGGCGCAGATTCAAAAGAATAATTGCTACATACATTGTGCCTTCCAAGGGTTTCGGGCAAACCTTTAATGTCGCCCCAATTGAGTTGAATACCTGGGCAAACGATGAGGTAATCGTAGGTGAGTGGGCCGTTATCTAATGTTACGCTGTTTAGTTCTGGATTAAAACCGAGTGCCTTTTGTTTGATCCATTTCACCCCTTTGGGCATCACAGATGCTTCGGTGCGTTCAGTTCTAGCAATATCGAATGCGCCACCTCCAACAAGTGTCCAGGCTGGTTGGTAGTAATGTTTGTCGGCAGGATCAACAATTGCGATATCCAGGGCCTTGTTTTTACGCAGCAATTGGGCAGCGGTTGAAATACCGGCGTTTCCGCCTCCGATAATAACAATTTGATGGTGTGGCATGACAATCCGTAAAAAGTTGAAGAAAAATAACACTGCAAAATTGCAGCAGATCATACCATCGTGGATGGCACTTTTTACCGAAATGATAGGACTATTTGCAAAAAACAGAAATATAAAATCAGATATTTCGCCTATGCGAAAATAAAATTTTTAAAAGTACGGGAACAATCAACATTAAACCATAAAAAAAGCCTACTCGTCCTATCGTTTAACGAGAAGGCTTTTGCCATATTAAAATTAATAACATTTTACGCAATACAGAAGAAAAACGACCCACTTAACCCACCGCTAATTTTTTGCGTAGTTGCTGGACATACTCATTTGTAACACCCACAAATTCGGCAATTTCCGCATCGCTCCAATCTGGAAACTTTTTGATCGTTTTGATGGTGATGGCATGGCTCGTTTTCTCTATACCTTTTTCTATACCTTTTTGCATGCCTTTTTCCATGCCTTTTTCCATACCTTTTTCCATGCCTTTTTCCATGCCTTTTTCCATGCCTTTTTCCATGCCTTTTTCCATGCCTTTTTCCATGCCTTCTTCCATGCCTTTTTCCATGCCTTCTTTGTATCCTGTACGAAGACCTTCTTCCTTCCATTTTCTCCCAAAAACTTCTGGAATCGCGTCGATCCAATCACGCTCTGCGGGCGGTAATTGCTGGTTGAGATCTTTCACTTGAGACTCAGTCATATCGTAAAAGTTTAAAATGTACAACGTTAGCGTTTGAAGCAGTATGCCTTCGCGGGTATTCCGATAGAAAGGCCTCCCAAAAGTAAGGATATTGGGCCAGTTTTCAAGGGTAAATTTTTTATTACGGGCAAATTTTAACGCTAAAAACAGATTTTTCACATATTCAGACTCCACTTTTTCTTCAATTTCCGCTGATGGAATTTTACGCAAGTCTGTCAGCCAATAATAAAAATTGGGAATAAACGCCTCCCAGTCTTTTGGCAAGCCTACAAAATAATCGGAAAATGCTTTTGTTTCCCATTTCCGCGCCCCATGGTACACCACAATTGGAACGATAAAAGAAAGTGGGCGTCCGTTTTTGAGGTCATCTTCCCAGATTTGTAAAAAATAATCCAGTAGTTGTAAATGAATCGGCCATTTAGGCACGTAACTTTTATGCTCGAACAGAAAGAGCAATCTAGCCGGAGCGCCACTTAACAACCGGGACTCATACAACACGTCGCTAAAGGAAATCCCGAAACGGCCACTGACGAAAGCGGTATCAATTTTCTGGAAAACACTGAAATCAATTTGCCTGTATATGTCTTCGGCGGTATAATGCAATAAGTAGTTCCGAGCAATGATCGCATCGCTGAAAAAGGCTTTAAATACCGCGTCGTGCGGTTCGTGATCTTTCTTTCTAGGCATAGATACAATTTGTTAGGCCTGCAAAGATAATATTCGCAAAAATAACAACAAAATGTTTTGTATATTTTTATAGCATTTAATTATAAAACGATTGCAAATACAAACTAATCTAGACAGATAAGTAGCCCAAAAATGCTGACCTTTACACGCAACAACCCGCATCCATTCCGATCTAATACCAATAGAAACAGTATGGAAAACCAATCAAAAAACACCATCATCACCCAAAACGTCTGGGTTTTATCGCTGGTAAGCCTGTTTACGGATGTTGCCAGTGAAATGTTGTACCCGATCATGCCTGTTTACCTGAAAAGTATCGGTTTTTTATTGTATTGATCTGCATTTTGGAAGGATTGGCGGAAGCTACGGCCGGATTGAGCAAGGGCTACTTTGGGCAATTGAGCGACCGAACTGGACGGCGGCTGCCTTTTGTGCAGGTGGGATATGGGTTGAGCGCTTTATCCATACCATTGATGGCAGTTTTTATATATCCGTTGTGGATATTTTTTGCGCGTACCCTGGATCGGTTAGGCAAAGGCATTCGCACTGGCGCACGCGATGCCCTGTTATCGGATGAGGCTACCCCAGCCACCAAAGGACAGGTATTTGGATTCCATCGCGCGCTGGATACAACGGGTGCGGTGATTGGGCTGATCGGCTGGGTATGCGACGCGTTTTGGTCAGCGGCTTTTTTTTGTTTGCCATCGTGTATGCTGGGGTGGCTTTTGCGACTACTTTACCCGTTTTTTTAGCTTTGTTCTGCTTGTATGGCCTATATGCCGCCGCCACGGAGGGCGTAGCGAAAGCCTGGATTACCAATATCTGTGATAAAAAAGGCACTGCAACTGCGATTGGTACTTATACCGCTTTTCAAAGCATTGGTAGTTTGGGTGCCAGCAGTATGGCCGGTTTTATTTGGTACGCTGCCGGGCCCGGGCCGACATTTGCCTTGAGCGCCGGGATGGCTGGTATATTGGCTGTTTATTTGGGTTGATTTTTCAAGTCGAATAATTAAACGTGTAGCCCAAAACTGTTTTTAATTACAAATCACTACCCTTGTCCAAAAAGCAGGACTATTTTCTTCGCTAAGCTGTAGCAAATAGGTTCCATTTGAAATGCTCGAACAATCAACCAGGTATACTTGGTTTAGCATTTGATGATCTATTTGAATTTGTCGACCTGTAAGATCAAATAAGGCAAGTTTAGCAATTCTTGTCGTGGCGCCTGCGTTTTTCACAATAAATGTACCACTGGTAGGATTGGGGAAAACGGACCATCCAATATTTTTTTGCTGGTTTGAAGTATTTGAAACCATAATAACCACAGTTTGCTGAAACGTACTCACACCGCATACATTGCTTTCTGAAAGCGTCACAGTATAGATACCATTTGCCGCATATTGATGCGTTGGAGCCAATTCAAAGGAGTTTAAATTATCTCCAAAATCCCAAAAATGAGTCGTTGCGTTCGTAGAATTATTCGTAAAAGTAACTTCACTGTTATTTGCTATAAAATTAAATTGGGCTGTCGGAAACGGTTGAACTTGTAGGACAAGGGTTAATAGACTATCGCATCCATTTACAGCCGTTAAATTGGCACTATAAATACCTGCCTCCTCAAGCGTTTGCCCGTTGAATGGATACGTTTCGCCTGCACAAATACTCGCTTCCTGCACCGAACTGGCGGCAGGCAAAATGTTCAAATGCAGCGTAATCGTGCTATCGCAGCCACTGATCGTCGTTAAATTAGCAAGATAGGTTCCCTCAACTTCAAGTGTTTGCCCATTAAATGCGTACGTTTCGCCTGCACAAATGCTTGCTTCTTGAACCGAACTGACAGCGGGCAAGACATCCAAAGATAATACTACCGTTGCAATACAACCATTTGCCCCAATAACTGTAAAATTATAAATACCACTGGAGCTTAATGTTTGCCCATTATATTGAAAACTTTCACCCTGACAAATCGTAGCCTGTATGTTACTAATTTCTAAAGGAAGAACATTCAGATTTAAGATTACGGTACTATCACAGCCATTAGAAGCAGTCAAATTAGCGGTGTAAACACCACTTGTTTGGAGCATTTGCCCATTAAAAAGTATGGTTTCTCCTTGACAGATGCTTGCCTGCACACTGGTACTTGCTACATTTTGCACCATTACCGTTTTCGTTACCGTATACATAGCATTGTTCTCAGTGGCTGTCAGGGTAATCGTATAAATACCCGCTTGATTAAATGTCACTTCAGCCTGGCTTGCATTGGAAGTGGCAGGGCTACCACCAGGAAACGCCCATTGGTAAGTAAAATTTGTACCCAATCCTATACTTTGTACCTGAACAGTTAGTGGCGCGCAGCCAGTTGATTTTGACAGACTAAAATCAAGGACCGGATCAGCAGAACATCCATATTGGGCAAACCAAGCTTTGGTTCGAGCAAACATCAAGGTAGCAAATCGCACATCACTGTGGCTGTACCCCGGGTAGGTATATAATTGGTTGGGTACATTATGTTGTGTCAATACACTGGCCAGCGTTTGATCCCAAGCCAAATCTACTATTACATCAGACGCGCCATGATGCATTTGATAAGGGGTGGTTATTTGGCCAGCCTGAGCAATCGTCGCTGTTGAGGAGCCTGCATCATCACTGACGCCACCGGCTGTATGTGCAACCGCATTAAATAAACCTGGAAATGCCGCAGTCAAACCAGTGGTAACAAATGCACCTCGGCTGTGCCCAAATGCCAGGAAGCAACTGGTGTCAGCATAAGATAAACAAGCAACCAATTCAAGGCACTTTTTACCCCGTAATAAATTCGCAGATCTTGCCCCCCATTCGGTTTCAGCGCAAGTACCTGGCAATCCGCAAGGAACACCCGTAGAATGCGTATAATTCACGGCAATACAAACATAGCCCCATTGGACCATTTCTTTGGCGATAGATTTGCTGTAACTGGCTACATTTCCACCTGTGCCGTGGTTGATTAACACCACCGGAAATGGCCCATTTCCCAAGGGCTTAAACAAAATACCCTGTAAATCATACACAATACCATTATCCGTTGATTGGTATTTCCAAGTTGCACCATTGGTTTGATTTTCCGGGTTTCCCGAAATAATAAATTTTGAACAAACGCTGGGCTGATTGGGACAATTAGCCTGAACCTTTGCCAGTAATCGGGCATGGGCATTGGTTAACATATTTGCCAAAGTAGCGTCTTCCATATCCACTTTATAAACTTCCATGTAGCGCATACCTAAGTCAATTCCCCTGTTAATGGCACTGTCAAGTACAACAGATTTGCTATTCGGTAAAATACCACATTGGTTCATACGGGTAGGCCCGTCTTGTACATTCCAAAGCATTTGCGCACCATTTCGGCAAGGATTCTGGACAACCGGATACCATTGTGAAGTAGTTTGAATGCTTGGTGGAGGATTGCAGCCGGCCAGATCTTCGCGCCATACCCCAAATCGGTTCGGATAGGTAGCTAAGCCATAATTGGCGTATTGCTGTGCTATATAATTTTTGGCATGCCCTGTTGCTGCGGGTTCAAAAATCTGATAATCCATGGAGTTCCACAAAGGGGTATTGGGAAACACTGCCATATAAGCATCCAGAATTCTTTTCATTTTGAATACCAGCGTATCTGGATGATACCCAAAAGATTGCCAGATTGGTTTCCAGCCAGATGGTGTTAATACATTGGTACTGGGCAAATTGCGTGCAATAAAGCCAGCAACCGTATTGCAATAGGATACTGTTGGATTGGCAGCGAAGTGTTGGGCTAATTGCTGATTCAATTTAATCACACGTTCGACGTAAATGGCGTCCCAACTCACAAAATCGGGCAATGTATCCCCATAAGTTGGATGACTTGGATTTGTGTCGATATAAAAATATTGCTGTACCCCAAGTGCAGCCAGCCAACTTGGATTACCAAATACAATCAAGGATATTTTTTTGTTAGCGGCCGTTGCTTTAGCCACTTCACCGTCTAGAAAAGTCCAGGAAAAAACACCCGGAGCCGTTTCCAATGCACTCCATAATACACGTACCGTGGCACCATCCACATAGGTTTTTGCAAAATCAGCTGCGGGAATCGCCTGGCTTTCAGAGCCTAATAAATATAAACCTGTATGTCCTGTGAATGGGGCCTGTGCTGCTACTTCTGGGACGAAAAAGAACAGTGCACAACCAATTAATAGTAAAAAAACGAATTTTTTCATAGGATAATTCACAGAAATTAGATGCGTAGAAAGGAATTAGGATTTGTGGTACAGCATGCTTCAGCGGGCCTCAAATACAAAGAGGAACTGTGTACTACAAGTGGTATTCAAAGATTAGACGAGTTCGATTAGGCTGAGTTTAACGAGGCGTCTACATTTTTTCAGCACAGTTCATTTTAGGTAATTAAATTCATGGTTTTTACTGCCATTGGGTTCAGTATCGCATAAGCGCGGATCGTACAGTAAACCCCAAAATATATTTTAACCGAGCCAAATCTACTATTTTTTACCCACTTTTGGCTCGGTTAAAATACATGTGAGGGTTGAATGCTATATTTAACTACAACCCCGTCATCCGCTCCACATGCTCCGGATAACGCGCGCCCAACACATTTACCTGCGTAGCCAAGGTTTCTATTTCCTCTAATTCGGCCGCACTCAATTCCAGCGCCGCCGCCTCGTTGTTTTCACGTAAACGGTGTGATTTTGTGGTACCTGGAATCGGAACAATCCACGGCTTTTGGGCCAATAGCCAAGCCAAGGCAATTTGGGCGGGGCTAGCATCTTTTTGCGCTGCAACACGTTGCAAAACATCCACCAACGCTTGATTGGCCGCGCGCGCTTCCGGGGTAAAACGCGGCAAGGTGTTGCGCATATCGCCCGCAGCGAAACTTGTATCAGCCTGCATTTTACCGGTTAAAAAACCTCGCCCCAGCGGACTGAATGGCACGAACCCGATACCCAGTTCCTCCAACAAAGGTAATATTTCGGCTTCCGGACCGCGGGTCCACAAGGAATATTCGCTTTGCAATGCAGTTACCGGCTGCACTGCGTGGGCCCTGCGAATGGTTTGTGTACCCGCTTCCGATAAGCCCAAATGCAACACTTTCCCTTCTTTGATCAAATCTTGCACAGCACCCGCAACATCCTCAATCGGCACTTCGGGATCTACGCGGTGCTGATAAAACAGGTCGATGACTTCTACCTTGAGGCGTTTGAGGGAAGCCTCCGCAACGGCCTTAATGTTTTTGGGCCGACTGTTGAGCCCTGTTTGGGCACCGGTGTCGGGATCTAATTTGAACCCGAATTTGGTGGCAATGACTACTTTCCCTTTAAACGGAGCAAGTGCCTCCCCCAACAGCGTTTCATTGGTAAACGGCCCGTACACTTCTGCCGTATCGAAAAAAGTAATGCCTTGCGCCACGGCTTCGTGAAGCAGTGCAATCATTTCCTGTTTGTCGGGCGGCGGGCCGTATGCAAAACTCATGCCCATGCAACCCAATCCAAGGGCCGAAACTTCAAGGTTACTGTTGCCTAATTTGCGCTTTTTCATCCGTTATTTGGTGTTTTTAAAACTACTTTTTGGCTGGAGCCGGATACCGTGCCCCGACAATTTTAATCTCCCCAATCGTTGTTGAAAGGCGGTTCAATTCATCCGGTGTAAATGTAATATCCGCAG
>Ga0247833_1000479_pt1 | contig 72687 bp, 64 predicted proteins | sample LaCruzMarch2015__7_FD_187117 | JGI IMG/M metagenome (GOLD analysis project Ga0247833, IMG submission 187117) | Freshwater microbial communities from meromictic Lake La Cruz, Castile-La Mancha, Spain - LaCruzMarch2015_8m | ecosystem: Environmental > Aquatic > Freshwater > Lake | place: Spain...
CGACTTTGTGAAATTCGAGCAGTTTGGCCAATTCCGCCGATCCGCTGCCATAACCCGCCGCTTTTACCATCACCATCATTTTCGTGCCGGGCTGTAATAGGCGGTTGTACACGTTTAAATTGTGGATCACCGCACTTAAATTAACCTCCAGCACCGTTTTATGCGCTTTTTCTTCCAAGCGGTGCGCAATGCGCTCAAACGCAAAAATCCGGGCGCCTTTTAACAAAATTAATTCGTCCTGAAACGTGATTTGCCCAAAATCCTGCAAAAACGCGTCGGTTCCGGGGTAAAACTGCGCTGCTACATCGGCTGGTAAAAACGGCTTGATGCTTAAAATCGCCGATCCAATGCCAATCAGGCGATGTACTTTAAATTCCACCATTGCATCGGCTACTTTTTCATACAAGGCGGCATCTGGTATGCCACTTTGCAAAATATCCGATAAAATGAGGGTAAAACGCGTTTTGCGCACCTGCTGGGCCGCAAACTGCAAAGCAATGCGCAGCGAACTCAGGTCGTTGCTGTACGCATCATTGATCAAACTGCAACGCTGAATGGCGGCTTTTAACTCCAAACGCATCTCCACGGGTTCTAATTTGGCCAATCGTGTGGCAATTACTGCCGGATCTACCTGAAAATGCCAAAGTACCGCCAAACAATGCAGCGCATTTTCGATGGATGCCGCATCGGTAAACGGTATTTCAAACTCCCGATTTTCGTCTAATTGGGGTACTTTAAACTGCGTTTTACCGGAAGACGCGGTCTTTAAATCGGTGATTTGAAGGGTCGCAGGTGCTGCTTTTGTAGACCATGAAAGTGCATGACGCCCAGGTTTTGTTTGCCATTGATCAACAGCAGCCGCAATGCCCGGATGGTCTGCGCAGAAAATGAGTTGCGACGCGTGCTCGAAAAGCAGCATTTTTTCGGCAATTTTGGCCGCTTCGGAAGCAAATCCCTCCTGATGCGCCGATCCAATATTGGTAAAAATGCCGATTTCGGGTTGAATGACGGCCGCGAGTTTGGCCATTTCGCCCATTTGGGAAATGCCCGCTTCGAAAATGCCCAGGGTATGTTGCGCCTGAATTTGCCAAACCGACAAAGGCACTCCAATTTGAGAATTATAACTTTTTGGGCTTCTAACAATTTGAAAATCAGGCGAAAGCAATTGATACAGCCATTCTTTTATAATGGTTTTGCCGTTGCTGCCCGTAATGCCCAGCACAGGAAGTCGAAATTGCGCTCGGTGAGCGGCGGCAAGCTGTTGTAAAGCATGCAAGGTATCGGGCACCTGCAAAACATTGGCTTCCGGCAGGAAATTGAGTGCAATTTCCTGGCTAACCACAAAATTGCGCACCCCTGCGCGGTAGGCATCTGCCAAAAAACGGTGTCCATCGTGCCGCAATCCGGGCAGCGCAAAGAACAAACTCAGGGTTGGAGCAGACAATTGTCGGCTGTCGAGCGATAAATAAGCGATCGGGGCAGCCTGATTTATTTGCTGTAACCACTTCGCTTGAAGTAAATCGGCAATACTTGTTATTGAATCGTTCATCGCGGTTTACCTTTGTAGGAAAATTCGTTACCTTTGGAAATAACCATACATCAACCCGAAGCACTCTTGGCGCATTTTCCTGCCATGATACAGGCATTTGCCGGGCGACGCAAAGTTGCACTTTATGGCGATATGGGCGCAGGAAAAACGACCTTTGTAAAAATGTTTTGTCGTTTTTTGGGGGTGGATGAGGGTGTCAACAGCCCTACGTTTTCCTTGGTGAACGAATATCAGTACCGGGAAGCAGACGGAACGATGGGTTTATTCCACCATTTGGACTTGTACCGCTTAGAAACAGCCGAGGAAGTGTTTGATATTGGGCTGGATGATTTGTTGGAAGATCCCTGGTACTGCCTCATTGAATGGCCCCAACTTGCCGAACCGTTTTTTAGCGACGACCTGGTAAAAATTCAGATTGAAATTTTGAACGAAACTGAACGGCGCATCTTAATTTTGAACCCAATATAGGCTATTTTAAAAGCAGTCAATCAACATGGAGACCCTTTCCGTATCGCGTACCCAGGAAGAAACCCTGGAAATGTTGCCCAGACATCAGCGGCTATTTATCGGCGTGCCGAAGGAAAATACCATGCAAGAAAATCGGGTTGCATTGGTTCCACATGCAGTAACGACGCTTACGGCCCAGGGGCATCGGGTAATTGTAGAAGCGGGCGCGGGTGAAAAGGCTAAATTTAGCGACCTGGACTATGCCGAAGCGGGCGCAGAAGTGGTACACAGCAAGGAAGCCATCTTTAAAGCCGATGTGCTGCTCAAAGTAGCGCCGCCGACCCTCGAAGAAATTGACCTGATGCAGCCCAACCAGGTGTTGATTTCGCCCATCCATTTGCCGATGCTGCATTCGGATTATATTGTCAAATTGCAGAAAAAAAGGGTCATCGCGCTTGCCATGGAGTATATCCGCGACGATGAAACGGGCGTTTTTCCAATTGTGAATGCGATGAGTGAAATTGCCGGCATCAGTGCGATCCTGATTGCGGCCGATTTGTTGGCGACCAACCGAGGCGGTAAAGGCGTATTGCTCGGTGGCATTGCCGGGGTGCCGCCCGCCAAAGTGATTATTTTAGGCGCTGGCGTTGTGGCCGAATTTGCGACCCGTACCGCGATTGGTTTGGGTGCAGAAGTGCGTATTTTTGACAATAACGTGTACAAATTGATGCGCCTGCAGAACAAAGTAGGCCGCCAATTGCACACTTCCGTGGTAAATCCAGTTCATTTAAAAGAACAATTACTTACGGCCGATGTGGCCATTGGGGCCGTGCATTCCGCCCAGGGACGCTCGCCGATGATCGTTTCGGAAGAAATTGTGAGCCGTATGAAACCCGGTTCTGTCATCCTGGATGTCAGCATCGACCAGGGCGGTTGTTTTGAAACCTCCCGAATGACCACCCACGATCATCCAACCTACGAACAATTCGGGGTGACCCACTATTGCGTGCCCAATATCCCTTCCCGGGTGGCGCGTACTGCCTCCGATGCCATCAGCAATATCCTGACCTCCTTGCTTCTGCGGGCCGAACACGGCGGCGTTTTGTCGCTCATTACCTCCAACGAAGGATTGAGAAACGGGGTATATACCTATAAAGGCTGCCTTACAAATGCCTACCTTGGCGCTTTATTTCAATTAAAATCGACAAACCTAGATTTGTTGATCACTTCCGACTTCTGATTATGAATCAATTACATATTGAGCCGCGCAATATATTTTTACAATTATTGCATCATGCTCCCCTTTTGTTGTCCGGGCTTGTGTTGTCGCTCTTCTTGTGTCAATGTGTACCGCCTTCTGCGGAGGATAAAAATCCGAAGCAGGGTAGTGTGAACATTGATTTGCGCAACAAGCAAATTCAGCAATTATACGACCTGCGCGATGCCCGGAAAGTGGATAGTTTGTTGCATTATTTGGACAATCCGAACGCAACGCTGCGGTACATCGCCACACTGGCTTTTGCCTCCATCAAAGATACCAACGCAGTACCCGCCGTCATCGGGCGCTTGCAAGATCCGGTAGAAGATGTACGCATTGCAGCAGCTTTTGTTTTGGGGCAAATTGGTGCTTTAAAATCAGAAAAAGCACTTATTGCGGCATTTATTTCCAACGATTCCTTGTCGCAGCACCAACGTTTCAATGCAACCGTGTTGGAAGCCATTGGTCGTTGTGGCGGCGCGGCAAGTTTGAAACAAATTGCCTCGGTTAGCACCTATTTACCCACCGATACCTTGCTTTTAGAGGGCCAATGTCGGGCAATTTATCGTTTTGGCGTACGCAACTTGACCGATCCGGTGGCGACTGCCCAAATGGTTACTTATGTAGCCAATGAGCGTATTCCGGCCCCCGCCCGTTTGATGGCGGCCCAATATCTGGCACGCACGAAAGACCTTTCACCCGATAGTTTGCAGTCGGTACTGTTGGCAGCGGCTTTGGTGCGTTCGGTGCAAAATCCGGATATTCGGATGGCTTTGGCCAAAGCGCTTGGGAAATCTAAAACCACCCCTGCGTTTGCCATTTTATCCAAAGTAATCCACACCGAACAAGATTGGCGGGTAAAATGCAACATTGTTCAGGCCATGTCTGGCTTTCAGTTTGACACCGTTCGTTCGATGGTGCTGCCCCTGGTGCTCGATACCAATGCGCATGTGAGTCGCACGGCTGCCGAATTTTTTGTGTCAAACGGCCATATAGAAGACAGCGATTATTACTGGCGTTATGCCCGCGAACATGCTGCACAAATCCCGATGTTGGCGCAAATTGCCTTGTATCGGGCATCCAACAAATGGCTGGGCCGTTCCGCACCCGAATCCAAGGATTTTGTCAATTATCGGCTCCGGGAGATGTTTTTAGGCACCAAAAACCCTTATGAGCGTGCAGCTTGCCTGAATGCATTGTCCGAATTTGGCTGGCAATACCGCTGGATCCACGAAAAAGGTTTTACCGACAGCCATCCTGCCGTAAAATCGGCTGCTGCAGAAGCCCTGCTTACGATTCTGCAACGTCCCGATTTTTATGCGTTTTTCGGCGAATCCGCGCGTACCGCCCGCCGCGAAATGTATTATTATATGCGTGAAATGATCGCCTCGGGTGATCCAGGCATGATCGCTGCTGGAACCGATGGATTGCGTGTGCCCGCGCTCAATTACCGCACCTTACGCGATTCCGTGCGCATTGAAGACTTTAGAACGGCTTTGGGCAAACTGAAAATGCCCCGCGATGTGGAGGCTTACATGGCCCTGGATAAAGCGATTGCCTATTTTGAAGAACGTTCAGAACCCGCTAAACCCGTCATTCCGTTCAACCATCCGATCGACTGGCAGCGTTTAAACTTAGTAAGTCAAAAAACAGAAGCCACCATTGAAACCAATAAAGGCAATATTGTTGTGGAGTTTTATCCACAATGGGCTCCTGGTTCGGTTGCGAATTTCCTGGATTTGGCAGGACGGGGCGAGTACAACGGCAAAAGTTTCCATCGGGTAGTACCCAATTTTGTCATTCAAGGTGGCTGTCCGCGCGGCGATGGCTACGGCGCGCTCGATTACACCATCCGCACCGAAATCGGCATGGCCTGGTACAATGCCGATGGTTACTTAGGGATGGCCTCCGCTGGATTTGACACCGAAGGCACCCAGTTTTTCATCACCCATTCCCCTGCACCGCATTTAGATGGCAATTACACCATTTTTGGCAAAGTGAAACAGGGCATGGATGTGGTGCACCGGATACAACCGGGGGATTTGATTAATCGGGTAGAGATCAAGTATCAGTAACGGGATTTCCGATATCCGATTTGTTCGATTTTTGATTTCCGATTGGATTTTTGATTTGGGATTTGGGATGATTGAAAATCCTATATTTTTGTATATTCAATACATTTGTTGCCATGAACGAACAATTATTAAGCAGGATCACCGTAGATCCGGAAATATGCCACGGCAAGCCGATTATAAGAGGCTTACGTTATCCTGTTGAAAATGTGCTAGAACTTTTAGCATCGGGCATGTCTCATGCAGAAATCCTTCAGGATTATGAAGATTTGGAGGAAGAGGACTTGCTTGCTTATTTGACTTTTACAATTAATTGATAATTAAGCAATTAAGTCAATTTTATACTGTTCTTAGCGGCACTTTGTCCATCCAAAATTTATCGTATTTTAATTGGACCTGCTGGTAAATAAGCCTTAAACGTTAAAAATACTCCAATAAGGATCAGTAACAATTCAACAACGAATGTAAAATGGTCATTCTGAAACTGCGCCTTATACATTTGAGGAAAAAACATGCGTAATAACCCCAACACCATACAAAACCAACCCATGACCGTAATTGCCGTTTGCCATTTCCAAACCCAAATATTATGTTGGCGAACAATTGCCAGTCCAGCAATAAAAAACAGCACCCCGGATAAATACACCAGCGGTACCACTTGTGTGTCATAAAGCGTTGGATTCCAAAACTTTAGTTCTGATACGACCATTACAATCAGGGTGGGACCTATGATGGCTGCAATTGACTTTGATTTATCCATTTTTGAATTTTTGGGGTTGCAATGCACTTCAGTTCAATCCGATCTTCTATACTTCATCGCTAAAAATTTTGGATAATTGTTCGGCACTTGGCAGATTTTCGGCAAATTCTTTAGGTAGTTGCGCATAGCTGTAAGTGGCGATTCCCATCGGTTTGTTTGCAATTTCTAAAGCATATTCAACGGTGAGACGGCTTTTGGATTTGCAAAGCAGTATGCCAATGCTTGGGTTATCTTCGGGGTATTTTACGGTTTTGTCCAAAAGGTGCAAATACCAGTTGAGCTGTTGACTGTATTCGGGCTTAAACTCGTTTACTTTTAACTCAATTGCTATCATTGATTTAAGTTTTCGATGATAAAATAATATATCAATAAAATATTCTTTATCGTCCAATTCCAAGCGGAATTGTTGCCCCATAAAAGCAAAATCAGATCCAAACTGCCCAAGCATTTTGGTGATATTGGTTACAAGTGCGTTTTCGAGCTGCTTTTCGTGGTGATGGTCGGGTAAATTTAAAAAAGACAAATCATATTCGTCTTTAAACTGTAAAGTATAAGCAACCATTTCTTGCTTGCTTAATGCTTTTTCAAAGTTGTTTTGAAAGTTTTTATGGTTAGAATAGGTGTCAATTTTGATTTTTTCTTCTAAAATACTTCTGCTCCACGCTTCGTTTTTTGCTTTTTGCAGGTAAAATTCACGTTCAGTTTTGTCTTTTATCTTGCTGAAAATCATTACAGTATGCCCCCAGTGTAATTTGGCAACAGCTTGTTGCCAAATTGCGTTTTCGGCTATTTCTTCGTAAACAAAACGCATTAACCGAAGATTTCTCTCTGAAAAGCCTTTAACGCCTGTGAATTCAGATTGCAAATCTGTCGAAAGTTGTTTTATAACCGAAGTACCCCAACCAGTAGCCGTTTTTTCTGAAATTGTTTTACCAATATCCAAATAGGCTAAAATCATTTCAGAATTTACCGCACTATAACTGTTGTATTGTGCCTGTAAAATTCTTTCTTTTAAAGAAATGAGCGTTTGCAGGTAATCTGAATTTTCTAATTGACTCATTATGACGCTAATGCTTCGTTCAGTTCGTTAATAATAACGTTTATTTCAGCAACAAAAGTTGGTATTTTTGGCCTTGGATATCGGAAATCCCCCATCCAATCGGAAATCGGATATCATAAAATCGGAAATCCCAACTTATTTCTTAGGATAAACATACAAATGCACTTCCTCGGGCGTAACCACATGGTCGCAAAGGATAAACAAGCGTTCCACCACATTAGCCAGTTCGCGGATATTCCCCGTCCAGTTGTAATCCTGCAAGGCCTGAATGGCTTCCGGTAAAAACTGTTTGGCGGGATGGCCATAATCGTCGGCAATACGGCGGTTGAAGTGTTCGATGAGCAGCGGAATATCTTCGCGGCGTTCGTTGAGGGAGGGCACTTTTACCACAATCACAGCGAGGCGATGGTACAAATCTTCCCGGAAGCGGCCGCCGTCTATTTCGGCCCGCAGATCTTTGTTGGTCGCTGCCAACACCCGCACATCCACTTTGATTTCTTTGCTGTCGCCCACGCGGGTCACTTTGCTCTCTTGCAAGGCACGCAGTACTTTTGCCTGGGCATCGAGGCTCATATCGCCAATTTCGTCCAGAAACAGGGTGCCACCGCTGGCTTGTTCAAATTTGCCAGGTTTATCGGCAATAGCGCCCGTAAAGGAACCCTTTTTATGTCCAAATAGTTCACTTTCAATCAGTTCGGAAGGAATTGCGGCACAGTTTACTTCTACAATCGGTCCGTCTACCCGGTTGCTTTTTTCGTGTATCCAGCGGGCAACAAGTTCTTTACCCGTACCATTTTGGCCGGTAATCAACACGCGGCTTTCGGTAGGTGCCACCCGTTCGAGCAGGCGTTTAATTTCAAGAATCGGCGCACTTTCGCCGATCATATTCACGCCTTTACTGCTTTTCACTTGTTTGCGCAGCACTTGCGTGGTATTTACTAATTCCGCGCGCTCAAGGGCATTGCGCACCGTGATCAGCATCCGGTTGAGGTCCGGTGGTTTTGAAATAAAGTCAAAAGCGCCTTTTTTCACGGCTTCTACTGCTGTATCAATGGTGCCGTGGCCGCTCACCATGATCACGGGTGTTTCGGGAGAAAGGATTTGCAGGCGCTCCAGGGCTTCAATACCGTCCATTTTGGGCATTTTAATGTCCATAATGACCACATCGTATTTATCTTTTTGCACTTTGGCGACACATTCCAGTCCGTCGGAGGCCTCTTCTACTTCATATTGTTCAAATTCGAGAATGTCGCGTAGGGTGCGTCGGATCGGCGTTTCATCATCGACAATTAATATTTTGGCCATGGTATGCGGTGATTAAAGTGATTTTGATGATTTAAAAAGTTGATTTTTCGTATGTTCGAAAGCGAAGGAAGGGCAAAGAACAGCACAACGGCTTAGGGGCACAAAGAAAATCGCTTCTTGCGATATTTCAAGATTAATTACATATGATTTTAGGCGGATGTGTGACGAATTTGGGTTTTTTGCGTTTTACCTTTGTTTGGCCGCCTTCAAAGGTAGCAAAAATCCGGTACCTTTATCTTAAATCAAACGCATACACAAAACTCAAAATCATGAAAATCAATTTACTTTTATCGTTTTCACTGGTAATGTTGCTCACAACAGCACTTTCTGCCCAATACAACGTGGTACAAGAAACGGAGCGCAACATGTCTTTTGGCAGTCGCCCTTGCTTTCGCCTCGATTTTGCCAAAGCCGACGCCAATTTGGTGGAGAATAATTGGAAGGATTATGTCAAAACCAATTTTAAAGGCAAATTAAAGTCGGATAAAAAAAACGATGAGCTGTTTGCCACCAACCTCAAATCGAGCATGTTGGGCGATGACCCGTTTGGCGTTTATTCTACCATCGAAAAAACAGCAAACGGCGCTGTACTCACTGTTTGGTTCGATATGGGCACGTATTTCCTGAGTCGGAGAGAAAGTTCGGGTAAAACCGATGAGGTAAGCCGCTCGCTGAAAACCTTTTACTATGATGTGCGCCGCGCGCAAATCGGGAAAGAAATTAAAGATCAGGAAGGAAAATTGAAAGAACTGGAGAACAAACAAAAGAAAATGGCCCGCGAAAATGAGCAACTGCGCAAAGACATTGAATTGTACAAGATCAAAATCAAAAAAGCAGAGGACGATATTGTGAAAAACGAACAAGAGCAGGAAACCAATATCCTGGATACCGAAGCCCAGCGCCGCGCGATTGACGAAAGCAAGCGCCGTTTGGAAAATGTGGAGAATGAGCGGAATTAGGCCTTGACCGATGCAGCCGTATTTTAAATGCCCCCCACGTCGGAAGCGCTCAGAACGCTTCCGACGTGCAAGCATTCAAACCCGTAAAGAAATCGACCAGGGTTTTCCCGGATACTCCTCCCCATTCCAATCCTGGGAAACCTTCAAACTACCTGTAAAAATGTTGAAAATACCGGGAAAATTAAAAATCAGTACATTACCATTTTTTGGGTACATTTTCTGCTAGATTTAAACAAAATTTAGCAAATAAGTCGCAATTGCCTGCTTTTTTAGCCAAAGGTCGTTTGTTTTATTTACAAGTAAACACACAATGTTTTTTTATGTTTTAACACAAAAAATGGTATATTTGCAAGTGACATCTTCACAACATTTATTTTTGAACAGTGGAAAAGTTTTGTCATCTAATCCCCCCATACACCAATATTAATCTAATGTTAAATTCATACTGCAAAACAGTCAAGCGCTAATGTGCTACATTTCAATCCATTAAAACATTTGATTTTTCCCCAACCGTAGCCTGATTTTTCTTGTGGATAACTACATGCCAATGTGCATAACTACGCAACTTTTCACACTTCTCCACACCGAATACCCCGGTTATCCACAGATATTGACTACACGGAATGTTTGGAAAAGTAATCCTACAAAATAACAACGTAGGTTTGTAAGCAGTAACCGATCGCAAGTCTCCCACGTATGAACGAAGCAAATAAAGACGCATCCAGCAACAACGCCAACCGCGCACGCCCAACCCGCAACAGCGGAACCGGTGATCAATTGTCGAATTACGTATTCGGCAAGGTGCAACCCCAGGCGCTGCCGCTCGAAGAAGCTGTGCTGGGCGCACTCATGCTCGACCGGGAAGCGCTGCCCATCGTGATGGACATCCTACGCGCCGAAAGTTTTTACCTCGAATCGCACCAACTCATCTACCGTGCAGTTATCAAACTGTTCGAACGCTCTAATCCGGTCGACTTGCTCACCGTGACGGAAGAACTGCGCAAAAGTGGCGAACTCGACAAAATTGGAGGCGGTTATTACCTGGTGGAACTAACCAACCGCGTGGCCTCTTCCGCCAACATCGAATACCACGCCCGCATCATTGCACAAAAACAAATTCAGCGTGAACTCATTTCCGTAAGCACCCGCACCATTAAAGACGCTTACGAAGATACAACCGACGTATTTGACCTGCTCGATGAGGCAGAAAAAGGCCTGTTTGCCATCACCCAAAACAACCTGAGCAAATCGTTCGAAAGCATGGGCACGCTCTCCGGCAAAGTGCTCAAACAAATCGAAGAACTCTCCGGCAAGGTGGATGGCCTTACCGGCGTCCCTACCGGCTTCACCGACCTCGACCGACTGACCTCTGGCTGGCAGCCTTCTGACTTGATCATCCTCGCTGCACGACCTGGTATGGGCAAATGCCTCGGAAAAGGTACCCGCGTACTGCTGCACAACGGAACGACCCAAAAGGTGGAAAATATCCAAACCGGCGATCTGCTCATGGGCGATGACTCCCGGCCCCGCACTGTTCTTTCCGTTGCCCAGGGTATGGAACCCATGTACTGGATACGTCAGGAAAATGGCATCGACTACCGTGTGAATGAAAGCCATATCCTTTGTCTGTTGCAATTGGATGAAAATCTGCCAGAATCGACGCCCAAAGTGCTGGAAATCAGCGTAAAAGACTACCTAGCGTTGTCTCCACAGGCACAAGCAACCTTGTGCGGATACAAAACTGCCATCGAACTGGACGCCCAGCCTTTGCGCTGTGATCCTTACCTGTTGGGCTTGTTTGTTGGAGGCAATATGTTTGAAACCAACCCGGGTGTGAACCCAGCCGCGCATGGCGCAAGAGCACATCAGGAGCGCGTGGCCCAAAACAGCGCCAAAGCATCCAAACAACACCCAGGCTATGCCGCCACCCAGGTGCAGGAAATCCCTACAACCTCCACGTTTCATGAAAATGGCATTCCTGCTCAATACCTGCTCAATTCGCGCAAAAATCGATTAGCACTGCTGGCTGGATTGATTGATGCTTGTCCAGCGGGAAATACCCCAAACGCTTGCCGCATGGTGCTCAAAAACACTGCGGCGCTCGCGCAAATTAAATGGCTCTGTAACTCCCTTGGTTTTCAGGTAAAAGTGCAAGCGGAAAACATCCCAAGCCTTTATCCGGGTTTTACCAAATTAGCCTATTTGCTGCGAATTGAAGGCGCTTTGGATGAAATTCCGGTAAAAACCAGTGTTTTGCCCAAATCAGCGGCAACCACGCCCTTGTTGGAAAGTGCCATTCACATCGAACCAGATGGCATAGACGCTTATTATGGTTTCGAAATTGATGGAAATGGCCGTTTTTTACTTGAAGACCTTACGGTAACCCACAATACTTCGCTGATCCTGGCCATGGCACTCAATGCTGCCAAAGACTTTAATAAAGGAGTAGCCCTGTTTTCTTTGGAAATGGCCAATACCCAGCTGGTATCGCGCCTGATTTCTATGGAAGCCGAAATTCCAGGCTCCAAAATGCGGAGTGGCAAACTGGAAGACTATGAATGGCAACAATTACAGAGTACCGTTGAAAAACTCAGTCAGATACCGGTTTTCATTGACGATACGCCGGGTATCAACATCTTTGAACTGCGCGCCAAATGCCGCCGTTTGAAAATGCAGCATGATATTCAATTGATTATCATTGACTACTTACAATTGATGACGGGCGCCTCCGAGAATAACCGAAACGCCAACCGTGAGCAGGAAATCGCAGGGATTTCGCGTGCGCTCAAGGGCATGGCCAAAGAATTGAGTGTGCCGGTGATTGCACTTTCGCAGTTGAGTCGCGCGGTTGAGGTGCGGGGTGGTGCCAAACGTCCACAATTGAGTGACTTGCGCGAATCGGGTTCCATCGAACAGGATGCGGATATCGTGGGCTTTATTTATCGTCCTGAATATTACGGAATCCTGGAAGATGAAACGGGGCAAAGTTTGAAGGGGATTGCCGAGGTAATCATAGCCAAACACCGTCACGGGGCCTTGGATTCGGTGAAATTGAAATTTACCGACACCTTTGCTAAATTCGGCAACCTCGATGATCCGTCCTTTGCCGGGCTGGCTGATCCGCTTACCGGACCATTTCAGCCGAGTGTCATTACCCGGCAGTCGCGGATGAACGATGAAGATATTCCATTTTAGAGGCTCTTGGGCATAAAAAAAGTTGAATGGAAGGCTACCCGAAAAGGGGATGGTCTTTCATTCAACTTTAAATGGTATTGTAACGCACAAAACGACCAATAGATAAAAGCCTTGAGCGTGTGTTTCCACACGGCCTTACCCAAAGTCAAAAATGCCAGGCATCTTCTATTTATCGATTGGTTTCTTTTCTGCTTCGCGGATGCCTTGGCGAATTTCATCTTCCACTGAATTTTTTGCATTGTTGAATTCGCGGATACCGCGACCCAAACCACGCATCAATTCTGGAATTTTATTGCCGCCAAACATCAGCAACACAACCAAAAATATCAGCATAAGTTCTGTTGTGCCGATATTGCCGAGGAACAATAACGTAGATGTCATAGTCATCAAAAATTTAAACGTTGAAAAGAAGCGCCCCCGAAAGGACTTTATGTAATATCCGGTTGGACCGGAAAACAAGCACAAAGTTACATTAATGCACAGGGAAAAGATACCTTCTTTAGCGAATTTAACCAATTGAAGACAAATCGACTGTCATTTGTATTTTTATGATAAAACGATGGCTTCCGTTTAAACCCTACCATGGCTGCGCGTGTTTAATAAATTGATTGCACACTTTGCCTCCACCTTGCCCGATATGCAAATTCAAGCCATTTTAGAAGTCCTCGAAACCATTGCGCCCCCACAACTTCAGGAATCGTATGACAATGCCGGATTGATTGTGGGTAGCCCAGGTGATACGGTGACCGGCGTGCTTTTTTGCCTTGATTCAACCGAGGCAATTATCGAAGAAGCGGTTCAAAAGGGCTGTAATTTGGTCGTAGCGCACCATCCCATCGTTTTTAAAGGCTTGCGCCGTTTGAATGGCAACAACTATGTGGAACGCACCATAATTGCTGCAATTCGACACAAAGTAGCGATTTATGCCATTCATACGAACCTTGACAATGTGCATTTTCGAGGCGTAAATGAAAAAATTGCCCAAAAACTGGGGCTTCAGGAAACGCGTATCCTGGCACCTAAAAATGGGTTGTCGGATATTGGTGCCGGATTGATTGGCACACTTCCAAGCCCAATGGAAGAACACGCTTTTTTGGTAAATCTGAAAACGGCGCTTCAAACCAATTGTGTTCGCCATACTGCTCTCCGCAATCGGCCCATTCAAAAAGTGGCGGTTTGTGGCGGTGCCGGGAGTTTTTTGCTGCCAAGTGCTTTGCTAGCCGGTGCCGACATCCTGGTGACTGCCGACTTTAAATACCATGAGTTTTTTGACGCAGAAGGCCAGTTGATTATTGCCGATGTAGGGCATTATGAGAGCGAACAGTTTACAATTGAACTTTTATTCGAGCTAATTCATGAAAAATATCCTACCTTTGCACTCCATTGCACGGAACTAAACACCAATCCGGTACATTACTTGTTGTAAGACAAGTAGTTACGTCCAAAAAATGTACCTGGTTTCAAGATACTCAATTCATTCAACCATCATATTAAAGAATGGCCGTAGACGCAACCATTGCTGAAAAACTGAAAATGCTGTGGAACTTACAGCAAATTGATTCTCAATTAGATGAGATTCAAATCCTCAAAGGCGAATTGCCGATGGAAGTTTCTGATCTGGAAGATGAGGTAGCAGGCCTCGATACCCGGATTAAAAAGCTGAAAGCAAACCTGAAGGAAAGTGAGCAGGAGGTGGCTAAAATGCAATCCCTTGCAAAAGAAGCGGATGCCAATATTAAACGTTATCAAAAGCAACTCGACGAGGTAAAGAACAACCGCGAATACGAGGCGCTTTCGAAAGAAATTGAACTGGCGAAATTGGATATCCAATTGTCGGAAAAGAAAACCAGAGAAGCCAAAGCTTTATTAGACAGCAAAAAAGAAAGTCTGATTATCGCAGAAGCGAAGTTTGAAACCAAACAAAAGGAACTGGACGCAAAAAAAATTGAGTTGCAGGGAATTATCGAAAAAACGGAACAGGAAGAAAACCGGTTGCGTGTGATCAGTACCCAAGCCCGCAATGGAATCGAACAGCGTTTATTGAATGCTTACGACAAAACCCGCCGGACTTACCGCAATGGTTTGGCCGTGGTAACGGTAGAGCGCGCTTCTTGTGGTGGTTGCTTTAACAATGTGCCTCCACAGATCCAGCTCGAAATTGGCATGCATAAAAAAATCATCGCTTGTGAACATTGCGGTCGGATCTTGGTAGACCAATCCATCGCAAATCCAGAAAGTTTGGAAGCAGAAGCATAATAGCGATTGTTAAATTTTTATTAAAAGCCCCCCGATTCTTAGCGATTCGGGGGGCTTTTTTGCTTTAAATCCTAGGTGCTGAAAAAATTCGTCGGAAAAAATGTTAATGAAGCTTGCACTTATCGCAGAACTTCGTTTCTTGCATTGTTTTTTTAATACAACTGTTTCATGATGCCTTTCGCCCCGTATCGGTCAAGTCTCCTTTTTATTGCTTTGGTCTACTTTTGCGCGATATCTGACCTATCCGCGCAGACCACTAAACTAACAGTTTACGACAGCCTCTCCCAGCTAGAGGCCCGCATCAGTCAATCGTCTGATGCCGTATTGGTCGTGAATTTCTGGGCCACTTGGTGCAAGCCATGTGTCGAAGAATTGCCCTCTTTTGAAAAGCTCCAAGAGCAATATGCTGGACAAAATGTTCAGGTATTGTTGGTTAGCCTCGATTTTAAAACTAAAATTGAGTCCAAACTGCTTCCTTTTTTGAAGGAACGCCGCTTGAAATCGGAAGTGATTTTGTTTTCGGACCAGGACGTGAATAATTGGATTCCTCGTATTTATGAAGATTGGGATGGTGCCATTCCTGCAACATTTGTCTTTAAAGGCAAAAAACGCGGGTTTAAATTGGGCCAGTTTTCCGATTATGCTGAGGTGGAAAACTTTGTTCGCGCTTTCGTGCTCGATACTTCCAATATGGCAAGTCCAACGCCAATTGACTACGGCACTGGCAAATAATTATTTCGAATTTACGATTGTTTAATGGGTGTGTTATATACGCATTGAATCTCCCTTTGATTTATACTTTCATTTTTATTCCGCTCGTCATGAAAACGCTCGCTTTTTCGGTTTTTATTCTATTGGCATGCTGTACACACAGTGCCCTGTATGCTCAAAGTGCACAATCTATTCCAAGTGCTTATGGGGTAGGTGACCCAGCACAAGACTTTTCGCTCAAAAATGTGGATGGTAAAATGGTCTCGCTGAATGCCTACAAAGGCACTAAAGGTGTAATTGTAGTTTTTACCTGCAACCATTGCCCTTACGCACAATTGTATGAGCAACGTATCATCGATCTGCACAAAAAATACAAAGATCGCGGATTTCCAGTGCTCGCTGTGAATCCCAATAGCCCGGACATTGTGCCGGAAGACTCTTTTGGGGAAATGCAAAACCGCGCAAAACAAAAAAAGTATCCCTTTGCTTATTTGTTTGATGAAGAACAAGCGGTTTACCAACAATTTGGCGCTACCCGCACACCACACGTATTTCTGCTGGATGAAAATATGATTGTCCGGTACATTGGCGCAATTGATGACAATCCAGAAGCGCCTAATTCGATCAAAAATCGGTACCTGGAAAATGCCTTGGAAGCTATTTTGGTGGGAGGTACACCCAACCCCGATTTTACTCGCGCAGTTGGTTGCACAATAAAAAAGAAGAAAACCTAATAAAACGGATGAACCGATTTGGAATTATTACGCGCAAAAAGTGCGTAATTCGCCTTTTCCTAATCAACGTTCAGAAAGTTTGAAAATTGCAGGTTTTACTTTTATCCGCAACGCCGTACGGTACGACTATCCGGTAACTGAAGCGATTCGATCCGTATTGCCCCTTTGTGACTATTTTGTCGTGGCCGTTGGGCATTCCGACGATGAAACTTTGGAATTGGTGCGCAACATCAACGACCCAAGGGTCCATATTATCGAAACTACCTGGGATGATTCGCTCCGGGAAGGCGGGCGTGTGCTCGCGATTGAAACGGATAAAGCATTTCAGGCAATACCCGATGCGTACGATTGGTGCATTTACATTCAGGCGGACGAATGTATCCATGAACAAGACTACCCGGTAATTCGTGAAAACATGGAGCGCTGGCTCGAGGATACCGAAACGGAAGGCTTGTTGTTCAATTACAGGCACTTTTACGGCTCCTACGATTTTGTAGGCGCCTCCAGAAGATGGTACCGGCGTGAAATCCGAATTGTTCGAAATCAAAAATCGATCAAATCTTATCGGGATGCACAAGGATTTCGTTGGGACAACAACCATAAACTAAAAGTACGTCTTATTGACGCCTATATTTACCACTACGGCTGGGTTAAAAGTCCCGACGCACAAAAACGCAAGTTACTGAATTTCAATAAATTGTGGCACTCGGATGACTGGGTAAGTGCCCACCTTGATCCACAAAGTGCTTACGATTACAACGGCACCGAACCCCTGGCGCGTTTCAATGGCACACACCCTGCTGTAATGAAACCCCGCATAGAAAAAATGAACTGGCAGTTCAATACCGACCCTTCCCGGGCACGTTGGTCGTGGAAAGACCGGGCTACCTGGCTTTGCGAAAAACTGCTGGGCTGGCGTCCGGGGGAGTACCGCAACTATATTTTACGGAAATAAGATCGCTCAAATACTTACCATACCTCAAATTCGGTGCGTCGGTTTTGTGACCGACCTTCCTCCGTGTCAGGTGCGCTACTCAAGGGCTTGCTTTCTCCAAATCCTTTATACCGAAGCCGTTCTGATGCAATACCCTTGTTAATCAAATAGTTGTACACTGCCTTGGCGCGTGCTTCCGAAAGGGTTTGATTGGCAGCATCGGTTCCAACCTGGTCTGTGTGACCATTGATTTGAATGCGCAACCACGACAATTGTTGTAACATCCTTACCACATAATCCAGCTCCGCAGCGGAGGCTGGCGCGAGTTCGGCAGATCCGGTTGCAAAAAATACGTTGCGCAGGATAATTGGCGCGCCTTTCACCGGCGTTGCGGTACTGTCGGGAATGGGCTGTAAAGCGACTTTCAACAAATAGGGCTTCTGATAACTTGAAGTATCCGTCAGGTTGAAGTTTTCGGAATGAAAAAAGTAACGGTCTTTGTTTACCCGCAAAGCATATTCGGCACCTGAAGGCAAGCAAGCGAGGGCCGTTCCGTCTTTTCGCGTGCTTACTGAAACATAAGTTAACCCCGTTTTTAAGTCGATAAAATCGAGTCGGGCCGACAATGGATTGTCATTTGACCAATCACGCACTTCCACTTTGGCATAGGTAACGGGTTTAGGACGAGCATATTGGGGCAATTCGAAGGTATAAATATCTATTTTCTGACTTCCAGGCCGGTTTGTGGCAAAATAAGCCGTTTTACCATCCAAACTTACGGTCATGGCCACCTCGTCTTTTGAAGTATTGATAGGGTAACCCAAATTAAGCGGCGTAGACCAGCTGCTGTCGGGCTGCAACCGGGTCATATATAAATCCTGGCCGCCCATTCCGGGCAAGCTATCCGAGCAAAAGTACAAGGTTTGTCCATCCGGGTGAAAAAAGGGCGTTTGTTCTACACCACCGGTATTCACGGGCATACCCAGATTAACCGGTTTGGTCCACTTTCCATTCGGATTGCGGCGGGTAATCCACAAATCTTCTTTGCCCTTGCCCCCCGGACGCCGACTGCTGAAAATGATGCTTTTCCCATCTGCGCTGATGCTTGGTTGCGAATCCCAGGCGCTGGAATTGATGGTATTGCTAAATGGAGCAGGTTTGGTCCAGCCATTGGCTTTTTCCTGCGACCAATACAAATCGCAACTACCCTGGGAGCCGTCACCTGTGCGGTTGCAAGCGGTAAACACCAGCCAGGTACCATCCGGACTGATGGATTCTGCCCCTTCATTGTCGGAAGTATTGACGCCTTCCAGCGGTTCGGCTTTTTGCCAAACGCCGGCTACTTTTTTACTGCGGTAAAAATTTTCATCGCCCATGAAGCCGCTTTCATTGCGGGTAAACAGCAAGGTTTCGCCATCGGCCGTTAAGGTCGGAAAATACTCATCGTCGGGTGTGTTAATGGCTGGTCCGAGCGATTGCGGATTGAAAGGCACCGGATTTTTCACCGCTGCACTGGCAAACAGGGCGCTTGCGAGCAAACGCCGGGCATCTGCTTTATTTTTAATATTTTTAGATTTGCTGTTCAAATAATTGCGCAGGTGCTGGGCCGCTGCATCGAATTCATTCAGTTCCCATTCCGTTTGGGCCAGGCGGAAAAAAGCCAGAGGGGCATACAGGGTGTCTAAGGCCAAGGCATTTTCAAAACTTTTTTTAGCCCCGGTGTAGTTACCAAGGTCGAGCTGGGTATCGGCCAGTGCCAAATGCGCATCAATAAACTGCTTATCTTCCTTAATTGCCCTTTCAAAATATCCGAGCGCAACGGCATATTGGCTGCGGCCCGCTTCATTTTTACCTTCATTATAGGCGTTTAGTGCCTTTTCTTTGGTGGTTTTTACCGTAGTATAGGTTTGTGCCTGGGCATATATACCGGTCAGCAACACAAAGCCCAAAAGAAACATAGTAATACGCATAATGATATTTTTTTGTCAAAAAAACGAAACAAGCCGTTTAACATTGCAGGCTGTTATAGATTTGCCCTAAATATCTGTACATGCCGCGCTTGTTGATACTGTTGATGCTGTTGTTGCCGGGTTTACTTCCAGCCCAGGAAATACCGTCCCAAGGTTCTATGACCCTTGGTGCCTTTGTGCAAGCGATGCGCAATTGCAAGGATTCCGTGTTTGTTTTGCGGCAGGTGCGTATTACGCCCGATCCTGTAGGCGACCAATATTACCTGCAGGATGTTCGGAATGTGCATCATTCCTGGAATCCTGTATTTCAAAGCGCCGATACGGTAAGCATTCGGGCAAAAGTACAACTAGAACGAGTTCAATTTGCCGAAAGCTGTGTGCTGCCGATGTTGCATTTTCAGCAATTGGTTCAATTGGAAAAAGTAGAGATCAGCGGCGATTTGTTTTTCCGTGCATGTGTTTTTGCGCAAGGGATACGTTGTTCTGATTTGAAAGCGGAACAATTGGGCTTTGATCATTGCCAGTTTTTTCAAGGTTTTTGGGCTGAGCGCGTTGTTGGCGTCATTCCGTTTACAAATAATCGGGTGGACGGCAATTTCCAGTTATCCAATACCGATGCACCGCTCAATATACAGATCCGGCACAGTGACTTCAATATTCAAACGCTCGAAATGGCCTCTCAAAAAGGGGGAGAAGTTATTTTTGAAAACACGTTTGTTTCGGGCATTGACTCCACGTCTTTTATTCATTTGGGCGGTTCGGGCTATTTTGACTACCTCACCATGGAGCGCGACACCTTTCTTTGCACCCTTTTGATTACCGATTGCAGTGTAAAAGAGCGCTTGAATATTTTCAAATGCCGTTTTGCCGAAAAAGTGGCCATGCAAGGACTGGATGTGCCGGAAAAAAATACGGATGCACGCTGGTACCAATTTGACCAAAGCCATTTGGCAATCGCGACCGAGGGCATTATGGTTTTTAGCAGTTCAACGGCGCTCAGCACCGATTCGGAAGACGATTTTTACAGCCTAATCAAGGTGTATTATCAACTCTTGCGCGCCTACAAGTACACAGGCGATGAAGAAAGTTACGATGCCTGTTTTATAGAAATGAAAGATTTGATTACCCGGAAATCGCGTTGGAACTGGAATCAGGGGCATAAAATGAATGATTTTGCAGAGTGGCAGCTCAATCGCTTTTTACGGCTTTTTTGCGATTATGGGGTCAATCCGGGCAAAGCGTTGGTGATGTCGCTGTTTTTTATTGCGCTTTTTGGCCTTATTTACTTGTTGTTCCCATTAGAGCCGCTGCCTTTTAATTGGTCCGATTTGTTTATCGGCTTATTTGGGCGGCGCCTGAGTTTTATTCAACGGGTTTACTTATTGGGCATCGTATTGAGTTGTTGGTTTAGTGCCTGTGGATATAGCATGAACGCCTTTGTGACCCTTGGTTATGGCCATGGTCGCGGTTTTGCCCGATACATTGCGGTCGCCGAAGGGCTGTTAGGCTGGTTTATGTTTTCTGTATTTAGTGCAAGCTTGATTGGCCAGATTTTGTCGCAAGGCTAAATCGCGTTAGTCTTCAGCCTCACATTTTCGATAAAACCGAGCCTGCATGAGCAGTTCGTCGCCCGGTCGATTCAGGGCTGCCCGTGGCGCGACCGCCTTTAATCGGGTGATTAACAGGCCTTGTTCCGTATCCCAAAACCATTCTTCCACCAATTGAAGATCATGGATGACCTCCAGATCGAGGCCCGTTTCTATAATTTGAACGTGTTCCTTCCAGGTCTGTGGATCAAACGTAACTACCGTATCCGTACAAGAAAACAAACAGGGGCGCCTCGAAGCCAACACCAAGTTTTCTTCATTGTCGTACAATTGAATACTGGTATCCGTGCGAATGCGATCCAAAAACCGCTGCAAAACCGGACCGGTCGTGTTTTTTACCTCGGTCCATTGCGCTTCTGTCGGGCTGTTTGTATCGGTCATGTACCGCACAGCCCAGGTGATATCCGCTGCATCGAGCATAGATTCGGGTAAAACCATCAATGAAGTGGGTATTTTTAACCAATAAGGCACTTTGCCGTCTTCCCAACAAGGTCCAATGGCAAGGGTTTGAATGCTGAAACGCGCAGATGCATTGTGGTAACTTAACAATTGGCGTACCCTGACGTAAGGCGCTTCAAAGGGCAGGCGGGAAGGCTCAAAGTTAACTTTAATACGTTCTTCATATGTTTCAGGATCGAACGTGAGGGTGGTGTCTGGCTTCGAAAACTTGCGCATGGCCTCCTCAAAAGCCATTTGTCGGGTCAAATTTGCATCGGCGTACATTTCCCATTGCTCCGATTTGGCCATTTGCCACAACTTGGTATTGAGCGAAAAATCAACATAATCGCGGATGCCATAACTTTCAGCGCTGAGTTTGAGCACCGTCATTTCAGCTTCTTTTCGGAGCGCATCGGGTTGCAAAAAGGGATCGGAAGGAAAACTCAACTCAATGATCGCTTCCCAATCTGTTTTTGGGTCTTGAATGGCTTTTGGGGATTGCGCATGCGCAGAAAGGCTTATAAAAAGCAGAAAGGCAGGTAGTATCTTGCACATATATTAAAAATTGAACAAAAGTAAATTTTGGCGAAGCACCATGTTTTTTGCTGGGAGATTGCACCGATTTATGTTCCTAAACGCAAAAAAAAGTTTCAACTTATCAAAACGGGTGCGATTTGCAAAATAAAACTACTTTCATTCGTCGGCCTGCCGACAAGTTTCACAAGGATTGACGGCTACATGACCAAAGCATACGGGTTTTGTCTAATTTTAAGCCTGGAAATCTACGCGCGCACTTCCTGCGTATGTAAAAGCGTGAAGCAACCGAATTTGCATCAAAAGCATCAAAACCTTATGAAAATCGTCATCCTTGGCAACGGAATCAGCGGTATAACAGCGGCCCGACAGATTCGGAAAATAAGTGCGCACGAAATCACGGTGATTTCGGATGAATCGGACTATTTTTTTAGTCGAACAGCCCTGATGTATATTTACATGGGGCATATGCGTTTGCGCGATACACAACCTTACGAAGCGGAATTTTGGACTAAAAACCGCATTGCGCTAAAGCGAGCGCGCATTGAACGCATTGATTTCGATGCAAAAAAATTATACACAGCCGACGGAAATTTTATATCGTACGACCAATTGTTACTTGCTTTAGGTTCGCGTTCCAACAAGTTTGGTTGGCCGGGTCAGGACTTAGACGGCGTACATGGCTTATACCATTTGCAGGATTTGGAGGCCATGGAACGGCATAGCAAGGATTTGCAAAATTCTGTGGCGCCCAAGCATGCGGTGGTAGTAGGCGGTGGTTTAATTGGGGTAGAAATGGCCGAAATGTTCCACAGTCGGGGTATTCCAGTGCATTTTTTAGTGCGGGAAGCACAATTTTGGAACAGTGTGTTGCCCAAGGAAGAATCCTTGATGATTGGGCGGCATTTGCGCGAACATCATATTGATTTACAATTAAATACCGAACTGAAAGAAATATTGGCCGATGACAGCGGCAGCAAATGTGGCGCCGTGGTTACCAACAACAACGAACAAATTGCCTGCGGATTTGTGGGACTTACGGTCGGGGTCAGCCCCAATATTGAATTTTTAAAGGGCAGTGCGCTTGAAACCAACCGGGGCATTTTGGTCAATGAGTTCCTGGAGACCAATATAGAAGGTGTATTTGCCGTAGGCGATTGTGCCGAATTGCGGCACCCACAACATGGACGGCGGCCGATTGAAGCCATTTGGTACACAGGCCGAATGATGGGCGAAACCGTGGCGTATAATATTTGTGGAAAACCCACGCGTTATCGACCGGGGTTCTGGTTTAATTCGGCCAAGTTTTTTGATATTGAATACCAGGTATATGGTGATATTCGGCCTGTTTTGCCCGAAAACCACGCTACGATTTATTGGGAACACCCAGACGGCAAAAAAAGCATTCGACTTACGTATGAGCGCCAAAGTGGGCATATTCGAGGGTTCAACCTGATGGGCATCCGGTACCGGCATGAAGTGTGTGACCGTTGGCTGGAACAAAATACCCCAATAGAGGACGTATTGCAAAACCTGGGTATGGCCAATTTCGACCCCGAGTTTTACCCGCAGCACGAAGCCGAACTCGTCCAATTGTATAACCAGCAAACCGGCAAAAGCCTGCAACTCAAACAAAAACGCGGACTCGCAGCCGTGCTTAACTTTTTAAAATAATACGCACCTAAACCTGGCGAATATGCGCGATTCTAGTTTATCCATAGCAAACCCTAACCCGATCCTGACTTCGGGTAAACAAAAACTGGCCCTCGCTTTGGCTGGCATCGGCGTTTTGATGCTCCTCATCGTCTGGGGGGCTGGCGCGACCCTTGCGCCCCTGCCCATTTTCCTTGTTTCGATGGGGCTGATGACCGCAGGAACCGCTTTGTTTATTCGAGAGGAATATCAAACGCGCCCGGAAGGCATTAAAAACAACGGGGTTTGGTTTAGGAGTTTAACAGCGCGTGGGGTTTGGGGCTGGCTGACAGGCGTGATCCTTACCGGATTTTATGTTTGTTTATATTGGTACCCGGAATTATTGGGCGTGGGCGTAAATGGAGCTTCCAACCATGGTTTGGCAGCGGTGTTCGACCCATTGAGTATGTGGTTGCGCAAAATTCCTGCAAATCAATGGTTTATATACGGAACGTTTTACACGGTTTCTGTGCTTTTAATGGGCTGTAAATTTATCTATAAGTACAAACACAACAAGTATCAGCAGATTCGCACCCTGTCGGTGATGTTTTTCCAGTTGGGTTTTGCCTTTTTGATTCCGGCCTTAATGATTCGGTTGCAACAACCAGAACTGTATTTTACCTATTTCTGGCCTTTGTCGTATAGCAATGCAACGCCGAATACCTGGTCGTGGCAATCACAAACGGATTTGACGACGGCTTTTTTCTTTTTTGGATTGGCCATGTTTTTTGTTGGAACGCCTATTTTGACCTATTTTTTTGGCAAAAGATGGTATTGCTCCTGGGTTTGCGGTTGTGGCGGATTGGCGGAAACATCGGGCGATCCATTTCGGCATTTATCCGATAAAAGCCTGAAAGCCTGGAAGATAGAACGGTGGATGATTCATAGTGTATTGGTTTTTGCGGTGGCTATGACGGCCTTGTTGTGGATCAATGTAATAACCGGTCGTGGGGTATTGCAGGAGTTTTCGGAAGGATTTTACAAAAGTTACTCCTTTATTATAGGCTCGGTGTTTTCTGGCGTGATTGGGGTTGGTTTTTATCCGATCATGGGCAGCAGGGTATGGTGCCGTTTTGGTTGTCCGATGGCAGCGTGGTTGGGATTATGGCAAAAAACAAAGTCAAAATTTAGAATTACCGTCAATGGCGGGCAGTGTATCAGTTGCGGCAATTGTTCTACCTATTGTGAAATGGGCATTGATGTGCGGCATTATGCACAGCGCGGGCAGGATATCGTGCGTTCGTCTTGCGTGGGTTGTGGTATTTGTTCGGCGGTTTGTCCGCGGGGTGTTTTGCGCCTGGAGGATGCTGCTGGTGATATCGCCCAACGGACGCAACAGACCCGCACGGTGCATGTAAAATTAGAGGATGTTGGCATTTTATAGGCGCTCAGGAAATTGTGTGCTTGTTTCCTTTTTTTGAAAACATCCAATTAACAGGGCAATTTGTCCCCAGGCGAGCGCCGCAACCCGACCATCATGCATAAAATTATTGGTCAACCCCAGTAGTAGAAAAATGCCCAGACCTGCTAAACAACAGAGGAACAGTCGTGTAGGTTGCTTAAACAAAAGTGGCCAGCTATACCCTCCCAAAAGCAGCATCAAAGTGCACAAGATTAAAAAACCTGGCCATCCTGTTTCTGCTAAAACTTGCCAAAATTCGGAGTGTGCTCCACCGCCCCGACCGAATGTATCCGGGTTTCTGCTGGAAATGGGAGATTTTAAACTAATCCGCGTCATTTCCGCAGGGTGCTGAAATGGGAAATACTGATCGGCAAACGTTCCCGGACCAAAACCCATCCAAGGTCGGGCGTTCAACATCCGTGCCGCACAATGGTAGCGGTTGATGCGTTCCATGGTGGATACATCTTTGCGCATCTGTTGGAGCATGGAGGGCAGTCCAGCCAAAACAATTGCGCATACTAAAAAAACGAGGAGGAACCGTGCTTTTTTTGAAAACCAGGGAAGCGAGGCGTGTAAGTACATCAGGCCGAAGAGCGCCCCAATAGCCAAGACCGACAAAACAGCGCCTAAACTACCTGCCATGACTAAAGCTACCCCCAAAAGCGCGACACAAGACCATCGAAGCCAAGGGTAAATGGGTAAAACGCCGCCCATCAGCCAGGGAAGTATCATTGCAAGGACCGCCGCGTACAAGGTGTTTTCAGGAAAAAATGGCATAGGTGCCAGTAAAGCCTGATCGGCACGAAAATGATAAAATGCGTGGTGCAAGAGGGTATACAGCGCAACCAAAGCCATGCTCAGGGTAAAAGCACGTAAAAGTTGCGGCCACCAGGAACGAATTAGGAAGATCCCAGGTACAAACAAACACCAATGGACCGTTTCGACCAGCACATATTTGATGGAAACGTAGGGCATTGAACTGAAGCAGGTGGCCACCCAAAACCAAAGTACAAAACTCAGGCTTAGCCAAAATACAGTTGAGGTGGAATAAAGTACCCGACGGTCTTTGGGTTGAAAAAGGAGCAATCCGCCGAGATAGCCAGCGCAAATGCCCATCCAGGGTTCGGAAGGAAACTGGATGGACCAATGGGAGAACGCAAATTCACCCGACCAGGGCAACATTGCAAAGAGGCCCACATAGACACGGAACAAACCTTGGGATGAAAAAACGGGCGATTGCATAAAGGCATTGGTCTGGGACACGCAGCAAACCGCGATCCGGGTACGTTTGATAAGCGACCAATTTTAAAGGAAGTAGGTTTCAAAAAAATAAGTCCCTTATGGGTTCCAAATGTACGATGGATTGTTTGTAATTTTCAAAATCTCAAGTTAGTCAAAATATAGTTAGTTACTGCTTAAAAAACAAAAAAAATCGCTGAACGGTGTTTTTTTATGGCTGAACAGGCAAAAAACAGGCATGAACAACATTCAGAATTTTCAATCTTTTTTGAAAGTAATTTTTTATGTAGAATTATTAAAAATAACATAAAAAACTGAAAATCAACAAATTGAGTGTCCTATAGGTGTTGCAACATCATTTTTTGTCTAAAATTAGCAATAATTTGTCCATCAAAAATTTGGAAAAAGTTCAACAAACCTATACCTTTGAATCATCTATAAACTTTCAAACAGGAGGTAAGCCATGACGAGCATGGAATTCAATCATAAATTGAACACCCTAACCAGCCTGCTGCATTCTTTTGCCTATAATTTGACAAAGAATACAGAGGACGCGAAGGACTTGTATCAAGAAACTACTTATCGCGCTTTGTTCAACCGCGATAAGTTCCAGCAAGGCACGAACTTTAAAGCGTGGATGTTTACGATCATGAAAAACATCTTCATTAACAACTACCGCAAAAAAGTAAAAGCCAACACAATTCTTGATACCACCGACAATCAGTTTTATTTAAATTCGGGAACGCACGCAACAACCAATGCAGCAGAAGGCGATATCATGCTGAAGGAATTGAACGCAATGGTCGATTCGTTGGACGCAAGCATCCGCATTCCGTTTTTGATGCACTTCGAAGGATTTAAATACCAGGAAATTGCCGACGAGCTGGAATTGCCTTTAGGAACGGTAAAAAGCCGGATCTTCTTCGCCCGCAAAGAACTGAAGGATAAAATCATGACCAATTATGGTTTTCATCCGAACTGAGTACACAGCTAAAAATAAAAATTAAGGCTTCCCTGAAGCATCTGCAGCGGCCGTTTCGAACTATTCGAAACGGCCGTTTTTTTTATTCCGATGCCAGAATGCATCAGGCATTCAATACTTTCAATTATTTTTGAACTTACAGATAGAATAGACGATGGCGTTTTATTGCGCAATTAATTGATTATCACATGTTTATAGTGTAAAGTAAAATATGCACGTTTGATTTGCCTAATTTTGGCAAAAAATTGTTTAACCATAATGGTGAAAAGGCTAAACAAAACATTATCTTTGTCCCAGCAAATCACCACATCAACATCATAAGATATGACAAGCGTGGAATTTAATGACAAACTCACCGGCCTGAACCGCATCCTGCATTCGTTCGCATACAATCTGACCAAAAATTCGGAAGATGCGAAAGACCTCTATCAGGAAACCACTTATCGCGCTTTACATAATCGGGATAAATTTCAGCAAGGCACCAATTTTAAGGCCTGGATCTTCACGATCATGAAAAATATCTTCATCAACAATTACCGCAAACGCATGAAGTCGAATACCATGCTGGATAATACCGATAACCAGTATTATATCAATTCGGCCGATCATGCTACCGGAAATCGTGCGGAGGGCACCATCATGCTCAAAGAGATCAATGTACACATCAGTGCCCTGGATGACAGCATCCGCATCCCGTTTCTGATGCACTTCGACGGTTTTAAATATCAGGAAATTGCCGATGAACTGAACTTGCCGCTGGGAACGGTTAAAAGTCGCATCTTCTTTGCACGCAAAGAATTGAAAGATAAGATTTTATCTACCTACGGTTTTGAGCCAAACTAATTGTCCGGATCGAGGTATATTAAAAGAATGGTCTAATAATCGATGTTCGGTGTTCGAAATGCAGTATAATTTCGAACACCGAACAAACATTACTTTATAAACTACGCGTACGCCCCCCGTCTACCGGCAAATTAACGCCGCTGATATACCCCGCAGCAGGCGTACACAAAAACGCCACGGCCGCTGCCACTTCAGCAGGTTCGGCAAAACGCCGCAAAGGCACATGCTGCTTAAATTGCTCGGCTATTGTAGCCTGGCTTTGGCCACTTGCCGCTGCCCTTTTTTCTATAATTTCGGTTAATCGACTCGTCATGGTGTAGCCAGGCAACACATTATTGACCGTAACTCCATATTTTCCTACTTCATTTGCCCAGGTTTTGGCCCAGCCTGCTACCGCCCAACGGGTTGTATTGGACACCCCCAAATTATCGAGCGGCTCCTTCACAGAAGTACTGATGACATTGACAATTCGTCCAAACCCAGCCTGTTGCATCCCCGGCAACAAAGCCTGCGCGAGCAATTGATTGCACAATAAATGGTTGGTATAAGCCGACAACAGGGCTGAAGCAGAAGCTTCCGTAATGGGGCCGCCTGGTGGTCCACCCGTATTATTAACCAAGATGTGAAAGTGTTGCAGTTTCAACACCGGATCCACCATCGACAATAGTGCGGCTGGATTGCTAAAATCGACTACCAAATATTGATGTTGTTGCCCCTGGGTCGTATCGAGCGTGGACAAGGCTGCCTGCAAACTGCTTTCCGTGCGGGCGAGTAGGGTAACATTCGCCCCAAGTTCGGCCAAAGCCTGTGCTGACGCTTTGCCAATACCCGCGCTGCCGCCGCCAACTAAGGCGTTTTTCCCTTTCAGAGATAAGTTCATATCCTTTGTTTGTTTAAAAAACTCAATTGTCCTGATTCATCAACACCCGCACTTCCGATCCCTCCGCCAACAAGACCGACTTAGGTTGTTCCTGATTTAAAAATGCGAATTCCTGGCCATACAAGACTTCATAATCCACTATAATCTGATGCGATTGAACCGGATAAACTTCCCAGCGCGGATGCTCCACGCCATATTCTTTGGTGACCTCGGCATCCCAGCGGGTGTACCCGAAATAATGTTCGGTAATAAATTCCTCTACACTATCCGGCGCGATGGGTACTGCGGTGGAACTTGATTGCACGGAAAAGGTATGCCAATGATTCTTGTTTTTCCAACGGTAGTCCACACACAACTGATCATCTTCGATCGCCCAATGGTGCTGCATGGGCATGGTGGTATAAGGTTCGCGGTAAATGGTACGGGCGACAAATGCGATGGCTGGCTTAGGCACAATTTCTTTTATAAAAACTACGCCACGCCGCCAGCCTTCCGGGGTGTGTTTCCGTACATAAAACCGCAGGTTCACCTCTTCAAAATTGATGTGAAAAGGCACCGGAATACCCAAAATGCGCGTTTTTTGAAACATAAATGCCACCAAACTTACATAACATACCCCTTCATGCAAATCGAGTTCCACCCCTTGCGGGAGGTAAGATTGTAACAATACTGGGTCAATGGCGTAATTGGCCATGGCGAGTTTGCGCCATTCGGCCGAAAGAAAGGTCATGATGGTGGGTTTAGGCAAATTTAAACTTCGAGCAGTTGGGACGTGTGATTTTCGGTATCCACTTTTTCAATCACACGTTCAATTTTACCGTTTTCGTCGATCACAAAGGTCGTACGCAGCACGCCCATATAGGCGCGGCCCATGAATTTTTTCTCCGCCCAAACGCCATATGCCTCTGAAACAGCATGTGTTTCATCCGACAATAAATTGAAGGGCAGGCTGTATTTTTCCTGAAATTTTACATGCTTTTTTACCGAATCGGGGCTAACACCCAGGATTTCATAGCCTTTGGCCTGAAATTGTCCGTATCCATCGCGCAAACTGCAAGCTTCGGCGGTACAACCAGGAGTATCGTCTTTTGGATAAAAATACAACACCAGTTTTTTTCCTTGATAGTGGGCCAGGTTGATGATCTCGCCTTTTTCGTTGGGTGCAGAAAAATCGGGGGCTTGGTCGCCTGCTTTTAAGTGCGTCATGGTCTTTTTTTAAATTTTAACAAGATTGTTCAACCTGTACAACGACAAGTAGCGGTGTTTGTTCAAATGAAAAAGTTAGCGTTTTTCCCGAAAAAAAGCAAGCAGCATGGCACTGCATTCCTCAATACGGATCCCCATTTCTAGCTTGGTTTTGGGATGCAGGAGTTCTTTGCCGCCAACACGCATAAAACCGCGTTTTTCATCGGTTGCGCCATAAACGACCCGGCCAATTTGTGCCCAGGTAATGGCCCCGGCACACATCAGGCACGGTTCCAGGGTAACAAATAAGGTACAATCGGGCAAATATTTGCTTCCGAGGTAACTGGAAGCCGCTGTAATGGCAAGGATCTCCGCATGGGCTGTTACATCGGTCAGTTGTTCGGTTTGGTTGTGCGCGCGGGCAATAATCCGGTTTTCGCACACGATCACAGCACCCACGGGCACCTCTCCCGCTTCCAAGGCCTTCCGAGCCTCCGCAAGTGCTTGTTGCATATAATAATCGTCGGAATAAACAGAGAGCATCTGGCGCAGCTTTTGCAGTGGACAAAAAAATGTGCCGCGAAGATGCAGCATTTGTGTTGGGAACGCAGACAAAAGTATGTTTAAAATGCGTTTTTACTTCATTTTTACCCAAAATAGGCGATCTCAAAATTGTCTTAAAAAAAAGTGGTGCGGATACTTTTAAGTTTTGCGGAAGAATCCAGACCTTTGCACATGGAAACGAAGAATAGTTTAGTTGCCCCGCCGAAATTCCTTGGCGAATCGCTCACATTCGACGACGTCTTGCTCGTCCCTGCTTACAGCGAAGTTTTACCCAGAGGGGTAGACATCTCCTCCCAGCTCACCCGCAATATTCGGCTGAATGTACCCATTGTCTCTGCGGCAATGGATACCGTTACCGATAAGTCGCTTGCTATTGCGATGGCGCGACAAGGGGGCATCGGGATTATCCACAAAAACATGTTGATTGCCGAACAGGCCGATCAGGTGCGCGCGGTAAAGCGCTCTGAAGCGGGCATGATTCAGGATCCTGTCACCTTGCATCCAGAAGCGCAAATTTCGGAAGCCATGGAACTGATGCGCAAATACAGCATTGGCGGCATTCCGATTACCGACAAAAAAGGCAAACTGGTAGGTATTTTGACCAACCGCGACCTGCGTTTTGAAACCGACCACACCCAATTGGTGCGCGATTTAATGACGAAAAAGAACCTGGTGACGGCCCCAAAAGGCACGACACTGGATCAGGCCCGTGCCATTTTGCAAGGACGAAAAATCGAAAAACTGCCGGTCGTGGATGACGAATTCCGTCTGATCGGCTTGATTACCTACAAAGACATTATTAAGGGCTCCAATTTCCCGAACGCCTGCAAGGATAGTTTTGGTCGGTTGGTGGTTGGTGCAGCGGTGGGCGTAACCCCCGATTTGCACGAACGTGTGGCTGCTTTGGTGGCAGTTGGCGTGGATGTTGTGTGTGTAGACACTGCCCATGGCCACTCAAAAGGCGTGTTGGATGCCATTAAACATTTGAAATTAACCTTTCCGGATTTGCAAATCATCGGTGGCAACGTTGCAACTGGCGGCGGTGCCAAAGCCCTGGTTGATGTCGGCGTGGATGCTGTGAAAGTGGGTGTTGGCCCGGGCAGTATTTGCACCACCCGCGTGGTAGCAGGTGTTGGGGTTGCACAACTTTCGGCTATTGTGAATGCGGCAGCCGCGATTAAGGGTTCAGGTGTTCCAATTATTGGCGATGGCGGCATCCGTTATACGGGCGATATTGTAAAAGCCTTGGCAGCTGGCGCGAGCACGATTATGGCGGGTTCTTTGTTTGCCGGTGTAGAAGAAGCGCCTGGTGAAACCATTATTTTCGATGGCCGTAAATTCAAAACCTACCGCGGTATGGGCAGTCTGGCAGCCATGCAAATGGGCTCCAAGGACCGCTATTTCCAGGATGTGGAAGACGATATTAAAAAATTAGTGCCCGAAGGTATTGAAGGTCGCGTACCCTACAAAGGTACGGTGGCTGAGGTGATGACCCAATATATTGGTGGTTTACGCGCCGGGATGGGCTATTGCGGTGCGCCTACCGTGGAGGATCTTCAAACATATGCGCAGTTTGTCACGATCACCAATGCCGGCATGATTGAAAGCCATCCACACAATATTATTATTACGCGGGAGTCGCCGAATTATAGTCGGTCGTAGTAGGTTCACCACGGATTACTCAGATTTACACAGATTTTTTTGATTTTGGAGTGCATTTAATCTGTGTAAATCTGGGCAATCTAAAGCACGCTGCCCTTTCAATTAAAAAAGCCGTATTGCGCTCCAAAGGACATGCGCAACGTGGAAACATTTTCGTGCTCCCCGTACACTTCCGGGTTTTGGCTGAAGACGTAGGTTGGGCGTGCAAAAACGCGCAGGTTTCCAATCGCGAACAGTTTTATGCCAATACCAAACTCGTAACTACGGGTTTGTTTGTGCATCAGTTCTTCCCGCTGCACGCCAAAAGGGAGCACTTCCTTCGATCTTGCATCCACAAATACGGTACGTTCCGGCTTACGACTGTCGAGAAATTCAAAAACTGCGGCAGTGTGTACATACACACAATTGCAGCGATGCACCCGAAAATTCAATTTGATCGGTATTGCCCAATAAGCTGGCTTAAAACCGATTACATCATATAAGTACGAAGTAACCGGTTGATTATCAATTACTTCAACGCTTGTTTTGCCGTTATAGGAAACGTATTGATACTCATGGTAAAACTTGCGGCCAATGCCCACGCCAAAGGAAAGGTCCCCAATGGAGGTTTCCAGTTGCAGGCCTGGAATGATACGCGGAATGATATCGTCCTGAAATTGTTTTACCTCAAAACCGGTTTCAAAACCGACAATCAATTTGCCCAAAGGGTCTTGTGCCTGCACGGCTACCACGCCCAACATACCAAAGCAAAAACAAAGAAGCAAGTTTCTCATAGCTGCAATCGTTTATTTTTGATGGTAAGATAACCTGAGCAGACTATTCGCTGTCTGTCAAGCGGTTAAAAAAACTGCTACAATTTATCTTGCACAAATTGGGTGAGTTTGGAAAACAAATGGAGGGTAGCATTATCGCCGTAAATACCATGGTTTCGGTTGGGGTAATAATGGGTATCAAATTGCTTATTTGCCTTGATCAGCGCATTGATCATTTCGACGGTTTGTTGCCAATGTACATTATCATCGGCAATGCCATGGCAGATGAGGTAGTTCCCTCCGCGCAATAAGTGGGCAAAGTTGACGGGTGAATTAGATTCATACCCCTCAGAATTGTCCTTTCCGGTATGCATATAACGCTCTGTATAAGCACTATCGTACCATTTCCAATTGGTGACGGGTGCCACGGCCATGGCCATATTAAATACCGTATTGCCTTTTAAAATGCAGGAAGTGCTCAAATAGCCGCCAAACGACCAGCCCCAAATGCCGATGCGCAAGGGATCTATATAGGGCTGGGTAGCCAAATACCGGGCTGCTGCAATTTGATCTTCCGTTTCATATTTACCCAACTGCAACTGGGTGCATTTTTTAAACGCTTCCCCGCGCGCGCCAGTGCCTCTGTTGTCGACACTCACAACAATGATGCCCTTTTGAACCAGCATTTGGCGCCAAGGGTCTAAATATCCATCGTACTGATCCTGAACGGTTTGTGAGCCGGGCCCGCCATACACATCGAACAATACCGGGTACTTTTTGCCTGCGATCATGTTGGCAGGTTTGAGCATCCAGCCATTCAGTTCGGTACCGTCGGCAAGTTTGAATGACCAGAAGGTTTTATCAACAAAACCGTAATCCTTCATGGCTTTTCGCACGCGGGCATTGTTTACGACTGCCCGGATTTTCTCGCCTCCGCGCGCATGTAAGTTGACCGTTGGGGGGGTATTGGCTTCCGACCACTGCAAGGTGTAAAAATTGAATGTTGGACTAAACCGGGCCTCCCAGGTGCCATCGCCCTTGCTCAACATGATTGGCGCGCCGCCCTTCAAATCGCCTTCCCAAACTTGTCGATACAATGGGCTTGGACTGGCTGTTTGGTAATAAAACTTGCCATTTTGCTCGTCTACACCGTAAAAAGCAGTCATGTCCATCCCTGGCTGCGTAAGTGGTACGGGTGCAATACCCGTTTTATTATCCAGGGAATACAAGTACAATTGATTGAACCCGCTTTGCTCTGTCGACCACAGATAATGCGCTTTGTCGCTCAAAAACACCAAGTTATCGTGGATGTCAACGTACGCTTTATTCGTTTCCTGCTGCAAGAGCCGCACGGGAATGTAATTTACATTGTCCGATTCATCCAGGATGCTGCGTCCGGGAAGGGCTACGAGCAGTTCCAGCGTGTCCTGCAATCGATTTAATCGGGTAATTACCAGTTGATTATCGCGGGTCCAGTGCAGGCGGGGTACGTAATCATCGGCTTCCAGGCCCATAATTTTACTGGTCGTGTGTTCATTCAAATTGTATAAATGCACACTAACCGTCGAGTTCGGGGCACCAACTTTCGGATATTTAAAACTATCCTGCTCCGGATACATGTTTCCCGTGTAGAAATTCATGGTGTAGGAAGGCACCTTGGTTTCGTCGAATCGGATAAAAGCCAGTTGGTTTCCATCCGGGCTCCATTTGGTTGCAACCATTCCTTCGCCTGTTACCGGGCTAAATTCTTCCTCATAAACCCAGTCGGGTATTCCATTTCGTATTTTATTTAAAGCACCATCGTTGGTGATACGGGTGGTTTTGTTGCGCGCTAAATCTTTGATATACAGATTATTGCGCACTACAAAAGCAATCGATTTTCCTTCAGGAGAAAACACTGCGAATTGTACCTTTTCTCCTTCATTTAAAGGTATCGCCTGTTTGTTTTTTACATCATAAATCCAGTAATCGGCCAGTTCCGAATGCCGATATACTTTTTCTACGTTGGTTTGCAGCAACACCATCGTTTGGTCGGCATTGAATTGGAAAGATTCCCATTCTCCAACTTTTGCCAATGCCTCCGGCTCGATGAATGCACGGCTTTTTTCGCCTGTTCGAACATCGTATTCGTCAATGCCCCCATTTTCTGCCACCCAGTAGTGCAAGCCATCCGGGGCGTAATTGAATTCACCACCGGATTCCGGGTAAAACTTGAAATAAGTAAAACAGTCTTCCAGTGTAATGCTTTTTTGTGCATGTACATGGAGGACAAATCCGCAGAGTAAAAATAAAAGGAGCGCTTTTTTCATAGATTTGATATTTGAACTACCGCCCGAAAGGTAAACAGAAGGACGGTACATGCCCAAATATCAACCGGGCTGTTTGCGGGTATTTAGCCGAATGTTGATCATTTCAACGCAAACAGCAAAAGCCATCGAACTATAGATGTATCCTTTCGGGATATGAAAATCAAGTCCCTCTGCAATCAGTGCTACACCAATCATGATCAAAAAGGCCAATGCCAATACTTTTATTGCTGGATGTTTGCCCACAAAATCACTAATGGGTTTGGCTAACAACATCATACACACTACAGAAACTACGACTGCGGCAATCATAATTTCAATCCGGTCAACCATACCAACTGCGGTGATGACCGAATCGAGTGAAAACACCAAATCAACTGCGATGATTTGGGATATGACTGTAGCATAAGTAAGCTTGCGGACACTTGCTGCAGGATTATCGGCCGATTCTACTTTTGCATGGATTTCTTTTACACTTTTGTATATTAAAAACAAACCGCCTAACAACAAAATCAAGTCACGTCCACTCAGATCATTGCCTAATAAGGTGAAAAAAGGCGTAGTAAGTTGCATAATCCAGGAAATGGAAAACAAGAGCAAAATACGCATTACCAACGCCAGGGTAAGCCCCAATTGCCTTGCCTTGCGCTGTTGTTCCTGCGGAAGTTTGCCGGTTAAAATGGAGATAAAGATGATGTTATCGATACCTAACACAATTTCGAGTGCACAAAGGGTTGCAAAGGCAATCCAGGTATCGGTCTGAAATAAAAAATCCATAGGGTTGGATGATTTTAGGTGAAAAACTGGTCGAACTGAATTTTCAATAAACCTAATAACAAAGTAATACTTTCACTGTTCATAGCGATTATCAATATGGCGATTAAAATTTTTGTTTTGCTAACATGCAGTGTCCTGCTTGCGGGCACTTTTTTCTTGCAAGGCCCTGAAAAAACGGCGGTGGTGGCCCCAAGTCCAGTTGCATTTGCATCGATGGAGGCCCCACAAACGGCACCTGACAATCCGATAGAACTGGGTGTTGTTCATTGGCAACGCGATTTAGCCACCGGCCAAGCGCTTTCCGAATCGAGTGGAAAACCACTGTTGATTTTATTTCAGGAAGTGCCAGGTTGCTCAAATTGTACCCAATACGGCGCTACCACCTTGAGCCATCCGCTGATTGTGGAGGCTATTGAGTCGCTTTTTGTGCCGGTTTGTATTTACAACAACAAGGGCGGAAAAGACGGAGAAGCGCTCAAACGTTTCGACGAACCGGCCTGGAACAACCCGGTAGTACGCATGGTGCGGGCTGATTATAGTGATTTGATTCCCCGCATTGCCGATTTTCGTTCCGCTACCCAATTGGTAGCAGGTATGTTGCGCGCGCTCGATCTGGCGGGCAATGCTACCCCGCGTTACCTTGAATTGTTGGATGAAGAATTGCGCGCACGGGCAGCAGGGGTGGAAACGGCCACATTTTCCATGTATTGCTTTTGGACTGGAGAAGGCACTTTTGGCGATATTCCGGGTGTGGTAGAAACACAACCTGGTTTTCAGGATGGGAAAGAAGTGGTAAAAGTGGTATTTGACCCGAGTCAGGTAAGTAAGGAAAAATTAGCCAGCCTGACTCAGCCGAAGGGTTTTACGGCCTGCGCCAAAAACGAAGGTTTTCGCACCGACCATGAGCCGAAGTACTATTTATTGCAAACGCCCTATCGCTTTGTGCCCATGACTTCCCTGCAAGCCAGCCGTGCGAATAGTTTGGTTGGAAAAAGTAAGTTGCCGGACGAATTGTTATCCCCCCGGCAACTTGCGATCGTAGAAAAAGCCAAAGCCAACCCCAACAAAAAATGGAAAAATATGATTGGGCGTTATGACCTGGTAAAAGCCTGGAATGAGGTCAATTTATGATAAATGATGGACAACGTGGCCTTTAAATCCCACGTTGTCCGTTTGTTCTGGTCTCCGATTTATTTACTTCAGATTGTCTTCGGGGTTGCGATCTACCAACAGCGAGAACGGATCTACGCCTGCTTTATCAGGTTTGCTGGCGACAACAAAGGTGAAGTTATTGTCCTTTTGGCTGATTTTTACGCGTTGGCGGTAGAGGGTTTTGCCGTATTTTTTGCCATTTTCGGGTTTTGCGAAAGCACCAATTTCGATATAATCATTGATCGGCACTTCGGTTTCTTTACCCAGATCGTCGGCTTTCAATTTGCGGCACTCAATGGTAATGTTTACTTCATATTTACCATCGGGCAATTCTTTGGACGTTGTGGCGATGGTCCGGTTTTCAAACAAGGTAATGTCTTCAAACAGGTCTTTGACCACATAATCGAGTGAATCGGGTGTTTGCGCATAAAATTCGTCGATGGCGTCCAGGCTAACCGGATAGGGTGGGGCTTTGTACCGGAATTTTTCCAGGAAACCGCGCAGGGCGTTGTTGACTTTATCTTCCCCGATCATTTCTTTGAGGTAATACATGGCCACACTGCCTTTGTTGTAGTGGATATAGCCTTGACCTTCACAACGCGCGAGTGGAAGTTCTTTTTCCGTTTCACGTCCGCGGGCGCGCAGGTAGCGGTCCATTTCGTATTTGAGGAATTTCCGCATCTGATCGCGGCCATACGTGTGCTCCATGACCATCAAGGCGCTCCATTGCGCGAACGTTTCCACCAGCATTTCCCCGCCTTGCATTTGTGCGCCACATTCCTGATGACCCCAGTATTGGTGCCCGATTTCGTGTGCTGCAACATAAAACATCATGTCAATATCATCGTCCGGGTCTTTAAAATCCTGGATAAATCCGACACCTTCCGAGTAGGGCATGGTGCCCGGGAAGGATTGTGCAAACTCAGAGAAACGTGGGAATTCAATAATCCGGCATTGCTTGTGGTAATACGGACCAAAATGGGTGGTGTAATACTCCAGTGAGGTTTGCATGGCTTTTAGCATGCGCTCGACATTGAATTCATGCCCTTTTTGGTAATAAACCTCCAGTTTTACACCATTCCAGTCTTTGCGGGCCACTTCGTAACGCGCACTCAGGAAAGAGTAAAAATTGAAAGAGGCATGGTCAATTTTATATTGAAAGCAGCGACGGCCGTTTTCCTCCCATTCGCGGATCAGCGATCCTGGTCCGATGGCAATTTGGTCGGGATCTGTGCGAAGGATGGTTTCCACATTTACCCAGTCGCTGTTGATGCCAATATAGGCTTCCCGACGGTGGAGTGTATCCTGACGATTCAGGATGGGACTACGCGTTTTTTCGGGGAGTTTGAATTCCTTGCGTCGGTTTTTATCGCCGATTTCATTGCCTTCCTGGTATCCAAAAATTGGAATAATGTCCGAATTGTCGAAAAATGTCCCGTTTTGTACGATTCTACTCCAGCTTACCTCATTTTCAAAGCCTTTGGGCACAAAATGGGTACCGAATTCAAACAAGAGCGAATCGCCCGGAAGCAGGGCTGGTTCGAGGCGATACATGCGCCAATTCAGGTTGGAATCATTCAAAATGGGTTGCAAACGCGCATTTTGGATATTGAAAATACCATTTTGAGGGATATTTACATACAACGTATCAATTGGTTTGTCGTAAATATTACGCGTCCAGAATTTTCCGGCCACTTCCACGCTTCGGGTTTCGGGGTACAGGGTGATATCGTATTTTACGTCATATACCCTGGGTTGAATGCGGCCTTCGTACTGTTTGTACTTGGTTTCGTATTGAAACTGATATTTTTCCTGTTTGCCGCTGTTCACATAGGGGTTTAAAACCTCGGTATTGTAATAGGTCCAACCGGCTGTAAGCACCCAGATTCCAATGGCTGCGATGCCAAAACTGCGGTAGGATTTCCATTCCATCCCGGCAATTTTGAAACGTTTGGCCCAGGTGTTTTCCTTGCCGCGTGGCCACAACAGGATGGATGCCAGGGCCAACATGGAGCAAAACGCCGCCCAATAAGTGTGAAACCAAAACAAACCCTTCCAAAATGGTTGATATCCGTAAAAATCAGATAAGGTATAGCGAGGAACGGCGCCAAACTCGACCATATTGGATTCGATTTTCAAAGCGCCCCAGGCAAAACTATTTACAATGACAATAATAATGACCAGAAAAAAGCCCAAATACATATTGGGTGAAAGCACCTGGACCAAAAAAGCCAATGCCAAGGTAAATGCAAAACCCAGTAAATCCAGCACCAGCAATTCCCGCACGTATACCCACAAATCGAAGCGATAAAAGCCCAGGGTTGCTTGTGCAAATACGCCTGCACCAATGACCAATATTTGTAAAACGGCCATTATGCCCAGGATAGCCATATATTTCCCAAGGTAAACCGTCCAGGTTTTCGTCGGCAAGGCATCCACGATTTCGTTCATGTGGTTGGTGCGTTCTTTCCAAAGGATGGCACCACTGAAATACACCATAATTATAATGGTAAACAAATAAAAGGAGCCACGGATATAATTGACCATGGTGTACGAAACCGGCAATTCATGGGTGCCGTAGCCTTCATTGGCGCTGAACAGGTTGGGAACGCAGTTGAGCAAGCCTAAAATTGCCAACAAAATAAATGCCGTGCTGCGAATAATGCCCAACCACTCGGTTTTGGTTTGCGACCACAACTGACTCAAAACGGTAGCGGTGCCTTTGCCGGGCGCTACTTTCGGAACAGGGCCTAGCGCTTTAAATTGAATCGCCGTTTCGATCACCTGCTGATTTTTAGCCTTTTTGCCCCCTGCTTTTCTTTCGGCAAAATGAAACAAACGATAGCCAATGCCCAGCGCAAGCATACCCACACTTACCCACAAGATGCGGTTGAGCAGTAAACCACCCGCAAACCCGATTGCCTGGGTATTTTTTTCTTCTACCGTCCAGTATTTGGTGGTAACGCGAAAGGCCTGAAACCCGAACGGATCGAGCAACATCGCTAAGTTCTCGTTATCAATATCCCGGGTAAGGTTGCTGGCCACAATATAGCCCACCAACAAAGCCGTTGCCGCCACAAAAGAATACAAGGTGGAACGGGTATTGATGGCTACGGCGTACAAAATACCGCCTACAAACAACATATTCGGGATGGCAAATACCAGCAAACCCATCAGGTGTCCGTTTATTTCAAATGGGCCAAAACGATTGGCATCCAGCCAGTTAAACATGGAATTGGCCCCGAAACCTGTCCACATGCCCAAGGTGACACCCAACATGGGCACAATCGCGATGAGCATCGCACCCCAGAAATGGCCAAAATAGTAGGCTGATTTTTTGATCGGTTTGGAAAAAATAAGTTGGCTCATGCCCCGGTCAAAATCGCGGATGGCCGCTGTATTCAAAAAAGCGGTCGTGAGCAGAATACTAAACAAGGAAAAAACGCCGTACCAGTTTTGGGCCACATAAGGCGCGTTTTTCCACACATTGCCGTAACTGCCGCCAATGGTAACCTGATCGGAAATGGTGCCGAAAAAAGAGAGTAATCCAAATATAAACAAGAAAATCCAGGGCATCGGCGAGCGCAACCAGGATTTTAATTCGAATGCAAAAAATGTTTTAAACATAGCGTTGGCTTTAGTTAAAAAGTGATGATTTTGAAAGCAAAAAACGGGTGCTAAGCAACGCCATTGATTTTTGCAAAAAACACTTCTTCTAAACTTGCCGTTGACGCTTGAAATCCTTCTCCCGGCATATTTTCATCGTACACATGAATAATCGGCTTTCCGGCCACTAACTTACTGGAAATCAAGCGACTGCCATATTCCTGTTGATAGGCATCTACTTCTGATTTGAGAATGGACTTTTGCCAAACTTTGCCCTGTAGGGCTAACAAAGACACTTCGGGTGCGCCCGCGTACAACACTTGGCCATTGTTGATGATGGCCATATTAGAGCACAATTCTTTTACGTCCTCTACGATATGCGTGCTCAGGATTACAATCACATTTTCCCCTATTTCGGACAATAAATTGTAAAAACGGTTGCGTTCACCTGGATCGAGCCCCGCAGTAGGTTCATCCACAATGATTAACTTAGGATCGCCCAACAAGGCTTGGGCAATGCCAAAACGCTGGCGCATACCACCCGAATAAGAAGAAACCGCCTTTTTGCGGTGATCCCACAAATTCACACGCTGCAACAGGGCACTTACGACCTCTTTGCGTTGATTCCCCGGAATCCCTTTTAAAACGGCTAAATGGTCGAGCATTTCCGTGGCACTGATGCGCGGATACACGCCAAATTCCTGGGGCAAGTAGCCCAAAACACGCCGCAAGGCATCTTTATCTTTCAGCACATCAATATCGCCGAGGGTGGCCGTGCCGGAGTCTGCGTCTTGCAGGGTCGCGAGCGTGCGCATGAGCGTGCTTTTTCCGGCGCCATTGGGTCCAAGCAGGCCGTACATGCCCGTTTCAATGTCGAGGGAAACATCCTTGAGGGCTTGAACGCCGTTCGAATAGGTTTTGGATAAATTGCGGATCGTAAGTTGCATAAGGTTGGGTGGTGATTTTACCTTGTTTGAAATATAAAAATGACGGGTGGTTGGGTTCGTAGTGCTAAGTTGACGATTATTTCGGCTAAGCTGTTACAAGGATTCGAGCAAAGATGTTAAAATGGAGATGAATAGCCAAATATTAAGGATTTAAAGCCAAAACACCTTTTACGATAAAGTATGTTTGTTGCAAAAAATATTGCGATGCCCGAACCACTTAAAAATATATTTGCCCGGCCTTTGGTTGCCCGTTTTGCGGCGGAAGTGAAATCGGTTTACCCTTCCTTTGATGACGCGCAATTTATACCGCAAGTCATCAACGATACCTGGGAATCGTTGGAACTCAAGCAACGCATGCGCCAGATTAGTCTGGTGGTGCGGCGTTTTTTACCGGAAGATTTGCCCGCGGCCATCCAGATTATGTCCGAAGTCGCAGCGCAAAACATCGCACGCAGGGGTGGGCAACTCAGCTTTGAGTACATGTTTATTCCCGATTTTTTGGAAGCGCATGGATTAGAAGCGCCCGATGCTGCCATTCAAGCGATGGAGCAAATCACCCAATTGAGCAGCGCAGAATTTGCGGTACGGCCGTTTTTGCTGCATTTTCCTGAAAAAATGTACCCACAAATGCTGGAATGGTCCAAACATGCCAGTCCTTATGTTCGGCGTTTATCGAGCGAAGGGTTTCGTCCGCGGTTGCCTTGGGGCATGGGTGTGCCCACGCTCAAGCGTGACCCAAGCCCAATTTTGCCGGTTTTAGAACAACTCAAACAAGACCCGGCAGAAACAGTGCGGCGTTCGGTGGCTAATAACTTGAACGATATTGCCAAAGATCACCCGGCATTGGTATTGGATATTTTGCAACGTTGGCAAGGATTGGGACCGGAAACAGACTGGATTTTGCGCCACGCCAGCCGAGGTTTGTTGAAAAAAGGGCATTCAGAGGTGTTGGCACATTTTGGATTTGAACAAGGGGTAGCCCATGTGGAGATTAAGGATCTGAACTTTACGCCTGCCGTAAAAATTGGGGAAACCTTTCAGTTTGATTTTAAGGTACACAACGCCAGTGCCGCGCCTATAAATATACGCCTTGAATACGCGATTGATTATTTAACAGGTTCAGGAAATATTTCGCATAAAGTATTTAAAATCAAGGAAATGCGTTTGGGGGGCGGACAAACGGAGCACCTTGCGCGCAAGCAGCGATTTACCGATTTTACTACGCGGAAACACTACCCGGGTATACACAAATTAGAAATATTGGTCAATGGAAAAGGGCTGGCGGCTGGACAATTTCAGGTAGTTTAAAGAATGAAAACGCCCACCTTGCGCCCCATGCCCTTTCCGCTTACCTTTGCCGCGTAAATTTTTAATCATTCACGCATAATCTTTTTTTAATCATGCTCGTAAAAACCTATGCAGCCGCCGTACATGGCGTGGATGCACAAGTCATTACCATTGAAATCAATACCGGCGGTGCGGTAGACATTAATTCCGACAAACCCGCCGTGTATATTGTCGGGCTGCCCGACAGTGCGGTGCGCGAAAGCCTTTTTCGCATAGAAGCCGCTTTAAAAAACTCCTATATTCGGCAACCGAGGGTAAAAACCATCATCAACCTGGCACCTGCTGACGTGCGCAAGGAGGGCTCGGCTTTTGATTTGCCCATTGCAATCGGCATGTTGGCCGGTACAGGCGTTATTCCGGAAGACAACCTGGACCAGTATTTTATCATGGGCGAACTCTCGCTCGATGGTTCGCTGCGTCCGATCAAAGGTGCCTTGCCCATTGCTATTCAGGCGCGCAAACAGCAATTTAAAGGCATTATTTTGCCCAAAGCCAATGCGCGGGAGGCGGCTATTGTCAGCGATTTGGCCGTGTATGGGGTAGAAAACCTGCGGGAAGCCCTGGATATTTTGGCGGGCGATTCCGAATTGCAGCCTACGCTCGTGAATACCCGGGAAGAATTTTGCGCCAACCTCGATAATTATGATGTGGATTTCGCGGACGTGCGCGGGCAGGAAAACATCAAACGCGCCCTGGAACTGGCCGCAGCCGGTGGGCACAATGTGATCCTAATCGGTCCACCGGGGGCCGGAAAAACCATGTTGGCGCGGCGCTTACCTACCATTTTGCCGCCGCTGACCTTGCATGAAGCCCTGGAAACCACCAAAATCCATTCGGTCGCAGGTGCTTTGGCAGCCGAGGCCGCATTGGTCACCACCCGCCCTTTTCGCGCGCCGCACCATACCATCAGCGATGTGGCGCTGGTAGGCGGCGGCTCGGATCCGATGCCGGGTGAAATCAGTATTGCGCACAACGGCGTTCTTTTTCTGGATGAATTACCTGAATTCAAACGGACCGTGCTCGAAGTGATGCGCCAACCCATGGAAGAACGGAAAGTGACCATCAGCCGCGCCAAAGTGAGCGTCGATTATCCTGCCAGTTTCATGCTCATCGCCTCCATGAACCCTTGTCCCTGTGGCTATTACAACCATCCGGAAAAAGATTGTGTGTGCGGGCCGGGCGTGGTGAAGCGCTATGTGGCCAAAATTTCGGGTCCGCTGTTGGATCGGATTGATTTGCACGTAGAAGTTACGCCCGTGAGTTACGATGAATTGAGTCGGAATGAACGTCCGAAATTAGCCAGCGCCGAGATCCGTGGACGTGTTTTGAAGGCGCGGGAATTGCAGGCCGAGCGCTACAAAGATTTGAAAGACGTGTATTGCAATGCCCACATGCCGAGTCGGATGGTACGGGAAGTATGTGCGATTGATCAGGCGGGTATTACGCTGCTGAAAACCGCGATGGAACGGCTGCAATTATCGGCGCGGGCGTATGACCGGATTCTGAAGGTGGCACGGACGGCGGCGGATTTGGCGGGGAGCAAGGATATTCGGATTGAGGATTTGGCGGAAGCTATTCATTTTCGGAGTTTGGATCGGGAGGGGTGGGCAGGATAATTTCACATTTCGGTGTTCAATATTCGGTGTTCGGTGTTCGATATTTTAAACACCGAACACCGAACACCGAATATTGAACACCGAAATAAAGTCTTAACAAATTAAATTACAATGTAAATGAACAAAAAAACTACCACCAAATATGACCTTGAAGATCGGCTTATTGAATTCGCTGTACGTATCCTTGATATCGCGGAAGCACTGCCGAAAACAGTAGCCAGTAAAAATCTTAGTGGTCAAATCGTGCGTTCAGGAACGTCACCAGCTTTAAACTATGCAGAGGCGCAATCAGCGGAATCTAAAGCAGATTTTGTGCACAAAATGAAAATTTGCTTGAAGGAACTACGAGAAACTTTTGTGTGTCTAAAAATTATTAAGCGTAAAGGCTACTTCAAAGAAGAACGTCTTGAACCCCTTTTGAAGGAGAATACCGAGTTGGTGTCGATTTTTGTTAAAAGTATTCAAACTGCTAAGAATAATAATTTGTAACTATGATGACTTGTGCTTCGATATTCGGTGTTCGGTGTTTAAAATATCGAACACCGAACACCGAATATCGAACACCGAAATAAAGTCTTAACAAATTAAATTATAATGTAAATGAACAAAAAACCTACCACCAAATATGACCTTGAAGATCGGCTTATTGAATTCGCTGTACGTATTCTTGATATCGCGGAAGCACTGCCGAAAACAGTAGCCAGTAACAAAACGGTTAGTGTCCATAGATCAAGCCAAGCCAAAGTTCCAAATAGGAAATCCTAAATCCAATCGGAAATCGGAAATCATGTAATCGGATATCGGAAATACCCTCTGTTCAATCGGAAATTGGAAATCGAACAAACTTGCCATTTCTAAAACAAAACGTAATTTCACACCACTTTTCACCAGCCTTCCACCTACATGCAACAAAAACTCACCATAATCCTAGCGATAATAGCCCTTTGTTCCAAATTATCAGCCCAGCAAATTGGGCACACAACCGTTACGTTTGTTGACTCAACGCGCAACAACCGCGCCATCGCAACAGAGATTTATTATCCGTCGATATCTGATGGGGATAACACGCCTATTGCGCCCGGTGCTTTTCCGTTGATCACTTTTGGTCATGGGTTTGTGATGGTCTGGAGTGCTTACCAAAATTTTTGGGAGGCGCTGGTGCCTGAGGGCTACATCCTGGCTTTTCCCAAAACAGAAGGCTCCATATTGCCAAGCCACGCCGACTTTGGGAAAGATCTCAAATTCCTCATCTCCAAAATACAGGGTAGCGGCGCTGGAACATTGATTCCGAAAACGAGTATTGGTGCAACATCGGCCATCATGGGGCATTCTATGGGGGGAGGAAGCGCTTTTTTAGCGGCTCAAAATAATACAGCAATTACCACGATGGTTTCGTTTGCCGCCGCTAATACAAATCCGTCGTCTATTACTGCGGCAGACCAGGTTTTGGTTCCAACGTTATTGTTTAGTGGTGTCAATGATTGTGTTGCGCCGCCGGCACAACATCAGGACATTATATATGATTCCACGGCAGCGGCCTACAAAACACAGGTGTACATCACAGGCGGCGGACACTGCTATTTCGCAAATTCAAATTTTGCCTGCAATTTTGGCGAAAGCACCTGCTCGCCCAAGCCAACGATCTCCCAATCAGCGCAGCAATCAGTCACCCAGGATTTTTTGAAGATTTGGCTGGCCTATTATCTCAAAAATGATTGCCCAAAGGCAAAGGAATTTCAGGATTCCTTGTCGGTGAGTACCCGGATCAGTTATCGTCAAAGCCAGTCTATCGCTTGTGTTTCAGGCACCATGGACGCGTATTTTTCCCCGGATGCAGTTAAAGTTTATCCAAATCCTTTTTCGGAAGCACTCACTTTAGAAATGCATCAGGGGCAAATACAGCGTTTGGAACTTTACAATGGTATGATGCAACTTGCAGGAACCTATTTGTTTGATGCGGTTGACCGTAGTGTAACGCTGGATTGTTCCGCACTTCCCAATGGTATTTATTTTATGAAAATCAATAACCAATACTGGAAGAAGGTTTTGAAAAGCGGCATTGGCTTATAAACTAGCCATATCAATCACAAACCGGTATTTCACATCACTTTTCAACATTCGTTCATAGGCTTCATTGATATCCTGAATCTTGATTACTTCAATGTCAGAAACAATGTTGTGCTTCCCGCAAAAATCAAGCATTTCCTGGGTTTCAGCAATACCACCAATCACGGAGCCAGCCACCGATTTTCTTCCTAAAATCAGGGGTACTGTATTTAAAACGGGATCCAATCCGCCTAAGTAACCCACGATCACCAAGGTGCCGCTGATGGATAATGTTGCTACATACGGATTGACGTCATGGATAGAAGGAACGGTATCAATAATCAAATCAAACTTTCCTTGTACCGCTTTCATTTGGTCGGCATCAGTGGAGATCACCACTTCATCGGCGCCAAGATCTAAAGCGTCTTGTATTTTTCCGGGTGTTCTGGAAAACAAGGTAACCGATGCGCCCAAGCCTTTGGCAAGTTTGATCGCCATGTGGCCCAAACCGCCCAAACCTACTACCGCTACTTTGCTGCCCGCTTTCACATTCCAATGTTTCAAGGGCGACCAAGTCGTAATACCTGCACAAAGCAAGGGTGCTGTTGCGGCAATGTCCAGATTTTCAGGAATATTCAAGACAAACTCCTGCCGAACGATTACTTTTTCCGAGTAACCGCCAAAAGTTTGTCCGCCCAAATGTTTGTCATTGCCGTTGTAGGTGCCTGTAAATCCATTCAAACAATATTGCTCCAAATCCTGCTTGCAACTGCTGCAAGTTTGACAAGAATCGACCAAACAACCTACACCCTCCAAATCGCCTACCTTAAACTTGGTAACCTCATTCCCGATTTTCGTAACCCTGCCAATAATTTCATGGCCGGGAACGGCTGGATAAATCGTTCCACCCCAATCGTTTCGGGCAGTATGCAAGTCGGAATGACATACGCCGCAATACAGGATGTCTATTTCAACATCATTGGGCGTTACGTTTCTACGTGCAATGTTCATTGGTTTCAAGTCGGCATCTTTTGCCGGGGTACCAAACGCTTTTACGTTAACAGTATTCATGATTTATTTTTTTATTTTTCTAGGGCAAAGGTCTACGTAATAAATGAAGAAGGTGTTATATAAATTACTGCATTACCTACCAATTTTACAGAAACAGAAAATGATGTTAAACAAATCCAACTTTTCACCGCAACAAGTGCAGATACTTCCGAGTTAACTTAGTGTTCTTTCGTGCAGATGCGATTTCAATAAGAAACGCTTTGGGGCTACCTCTTTCAATGAGGTGGCCTCTTTTATTTTAGATTGCTACAGCACGAAATTTTGGCAAATATTTTGTTGGTTTTCCCATCTTTGTGTGGATGAACGATGCTTAAATCAGCAAAAATGGCCACTGAAAAAAAACGTGAACTAGCACCAGCCGAACGGGAAGCACTGCTCAAAATCTTACAGGACCGTTTTCACAAAAACATGCAACGCCATGTAGGGCTTGTATGGGCCGATGTACAAGATAAATTGGATGCAAACGCTGCAAAACTGTGGTCGCTCCAAGCCATGGAAAGCACGGGCGGCGAACCGGATGTAGTGGGTTACGATCCGGAAAAAGACGCTTTCGTTTTTTATGATTGTGCTGCCGAAAGCCCGAAAGGCCGCAGAAGTTTGTGCTACGACCGGGAAGCCCATGATGCGCGTAAAGAATTCAAGCCGGAGGATACGGTGATTGACATGGCCGCGGAAATGGGCATTGAACTTTTGACAGAAGCACAATACCGGGCCTTGCAGGGACTGGGCAATTTTGATACAAAAACGTCGAGTTGGGTGCAAACACCGGCGGCGATCCGAAAATTAGACGGTGCGCTGTTTTGCGACCGTCGGTATAATCATGTGTTTGTGTACCACAATGGCGCGTCGAGTTATTACGCAGCGCGGGGGTTTCGGGGCGCGTTATGGGTTTGAGCAATACCTATCAGCGCATAGACAATATCTATTAAGATTTGATTTTAAAAGATAAACTTTATGGTAATTTTGCGCTTATAAGTACACTACATCGTAAAAAATCATTCAAATCATGGATCATAACAAAAACGAAAGCGCACCTGCAGCCAAATGCCCATTCTCAGGCGGCGCCTTGAAACAAAGTGCAGGAAACGGTACTTCTAACCGCGACTGGTGGCCCAACCAGTTGAAGTTGAACATCTTACGCCAGCGTTCTACGTTGTCGAACCCGATGGAGAAAACGTTTAACTATGCCGAGGAGTTCAAAAGTCTCGATCTGAACGCCGTAAAACAGGATCTGTTTGCGCTGATGACCGATTCTCAGGATTGGTGGCCAGCGGATTACGGTCATTACGGTCCGTTCTTTATCCGGATGGCTTGGCACAGTGCAGGTACTTACCGTATTGCCGATGGCCGCGGCGGCGCTGGAAACGGTAGCCAACGCTTTGCGCCACTGAACAGCTGGCCGGATAATACGAACCTCGACAAGGCGCGTTTGCTGCTTTGGCCGATCAAACAAAAATATGGCAGCAAAATTTCCTGGGCCGATTTGATGATTCTCGCGGGCAACTGCGCACTCGAATCAATGGGACTCAAGCCCTTTGGTTTTGCAGGTGGCCGGGAAGATATTTGGGAGCCAGAACAAGACATTTACTGGGGACCAGAAACCGAATGGCTGGGCGACAAGCGCTACACCGGCGACCGCGAACTCGAAAACCCATTGGGTGCGGTGCAAATGGGCTTGATTTATGTAAATCCAGAAGGCCCTAATGGCAACCCGGATCCAATTGCTTCTGCACGGGATATCCGCGAAACATTTGGTCGCATGGCCATGAACGATGAAGAAACCGTTGCTTTGATCGCGGGCGGTCATACTTTTGGTAAAACCCACGGCGCGGCCGATCCAAACAAATATGTTGGACGCGAACCCGCTGCTGCAGGCATCGCTGAACAAAGTCTCGGCTGGAGCAATTCTTTCGGTTCGGGCAACGGTGGCGACACCATTACCAGCGGTCTGGAAGGCGCGTGGACAACCACCCCAACCCAATGGAGCAACAATTACTTCGAAAACTTGCTCGGTTTTGAGTGGGAATTGACTAAAAGTCCAGCAGGTGCGCACCAGTGGACTCCGAAAGGCGGCGCAGGATTAGGCACCGTGCCGGACGCACACGACCCGTCCAAACGTCATGCTCCATTTATGCTGACGACCGATATTGCCTTGCGTGAAGACCCGATTTATGCACCAATTTCGAAATATTTCCACGAAAATCCGGACAAATTTGCAGATGCCTTTGCGCGTGCGTGGTTCAAATTGACCCACCGCGATATGGGCCCGATTGCCCGCTACCTCGGTCCAGATGTGCCTGCAGAAACCCTCATTTGGCAAGATCCAGTTCCAGCAGTAACCCATGAAGTGATCAACGACAGCGACATTGCGACCTTGAAAGCGCAAATTTTGGCTTCCGGGTTGACGGTTTCTCAGTTGGTTTCGACCGCTTGGGCTTCCGCATCTACCTTCCGTGGTTCCGACAAACGCGGTGGCGCAAATGGTGCACGTATTCGCCTTGCACCCCAAAAATATTGGGCGGTGAATAACCCAGCCCAACTTGCAAGCGTATTAAACACCTTGGAAGGCATTCAAACGGCATTCAATAATGCACAAACAGGCGGCAAACAGGTTTCCTTAGCCGATTTGATCGTATTGGGTGGTTGTGCAGCCATTGAGTTGGCCGCGAAAAATGCTGGCCACGCCGTACAAGTACCGTTTACACCTGGCCGCGCCGATGCAACGCAGGAACAAACCGATGTGACTTCCTTTGCCGTGCTGGAACCAGCAGCCGATGGATTCCGCAACTATTTGAAAGCCCAACACCTGGCTTCCGCAGAAGAGTTGTTGATCGACAAAGCCCAATTGCTGACCTTGACCGCCCCACAATTGACGGTGTTGATCGGTGGTATGCGGGTATTGAATACCAATTTCGATCATTCCCGGCATGGTGTGTTCACGCAACGTGCTGAAACACTTACCAACGACTTTTTTGTAAACCTGCTTGATTTTGGCACTACCTGGAAAGCCACCTCTGCGGCAGATGAAGTGTTTGAAGGTCGCGATCGCAAAACAGGCGCGGTAAAATGGACCGGCACCCGGGTTGATCTGATTTTCGGTTCTAACTCAGAGTTGCGCGCGCTCGCGGAAGTGTATGCGTGTGCGGACGGGCAGGAACGTTTTGTGCATGACTTTGTAGCAGCCTGGAACAAAGTAATGAACTTGGATCGTTTCGATTTGGTGTAGTTTTAGCCGCTTTTTTGAAGTTTTCGTTATAAATTATGGGTGGTCCGGTTTCGGACCACCTTTTTTTATGGTTTTCCTCACCCTTTCCCAGTCTCCAACCGATACCCAACTCCATGCACCGCTACAATCCCAACAGAAGGATCGGCGGCTAATTTTTTGCGCAGGCGCGATACAAATACATCCACACTGCGGCCGACCATTACACCCTCATCTGCCCAAACTTCCTGTAAAATAAAATCGCGTTCCAATAATTGATCGGGTCGCGCCGCAAAAAGCCGCAACAATTTGGTTTCTCGAAACGTAAGGGTTTCGCGCGTGCCCGCACACAGGAGCACCTGACCGGCTACATCCAATTTGGATTGACCAAATTCAAGCCAGTCGGTGGTAGCCTCGGCAATTGGGGCGGCAGGTTTTGGCTTTTTTTGCATCCAGAAAAAACCAAAACCTGCCAAAATGCCCAATAATAGCCACATAATCCAGGCTTTCCCGGCCCAAAAGGATGGCTGAGTTGTTACACCCAAAAAAGTGATTTCTAAATAATGACAGCCTTCTGGCATGATGCGCCCACCACAAGGCACGCTTTTTTGTTCCAAATAATCCGATTGGTGGTAACCCAGTTCCAGGGTGGCGTCGAAACAATTGCGCACCGCCACTTCATAAGGCGTTTGAATGCCGTATACATCCAGCGAGGCCTGTAAAAGCGCGGGCAGCGAATCGTACTGAAAAGGATGTTCCAGCATCACCTGCCATACCCCCGGATCCACTTGCTTAACCGAAGGGATACGGCTTTTGCCATCACCCGATGCACGCAGAAGCCCATCGGCCGTGCGGCGCAGTGCGAGGTTCACTTTTGCTGGCGGTAAATCGTCCTGCGCTGCATTTGGCGTGGCGGGCAAAAACCAGGCGACCAAAAACAGGGCTAAAAGTAGCCAAAAACGCATATTCTTTAAAAAACGAACCCTAAGCATGCCTCAAAAATAGCACTTTTTTAACAGCCACCGCTTGGTATGGCATAAATTACGTTACCTGAAACGTACATTCTGAAAGACATTCCTTTGGCATTAAAGACCAATTGCCAGGTTTTGCCTTGGTCGGCGGTGCGGTAAATGCCGGTATCAAAGCTGCAAAACAGATATTTGCCCACTTGCGCCATATCAAAAAGATCCTTGGCATCGGCCAAACTTTCGTCCATGTCGTATTGATCCTGGATCGGGAACAGGTTGTTTTCCAGGCGTTGCCAATTTTTTCCACCATCTTTTGATACGCGCAAACGGTTGGTGATACCGCCCGGATTGGGTTTTTCAATGTCCACGGTGCCCTGAATGGTGAACAACTGATCGTCTAAGCGTCCGGTATTTTTGGACATAATATTTTCGAACAAGCTAGTAACCCAGGTTTCGCCACCATCGGTAGAGCGCAAAACGCCCTTTTCCCCGCCAGCAATCAAGGTGCCATCGGCCTCCACAAAATTGAAGATCATACCGCCTTCATACACCGATTTCCAGCTATTGCCACCATTTGCCGATTTATAAATGCCGTGATCGGTACCAACCAGCAACGCATTTTCCTCAGTGAACATGGCTGTGCGGATCGCTTTGTCTTTCAAGTTGTTGCTGAGTACTTTCCAAATGTCGGTACCGCTCAGGTTTTGAAAAATGCCCGAATTATACGCGCAAGCAATAATGCCTTTCGGATTTGAAACCAGTTCATAGACTGGACCGTATAAGAAAAGTTCTTTTTCCCAAGTTGGTTTGGAAGCATTGGTGCGCATGTGGTACAAGCCTTTTTCGGAAGATACGAAAAGGGTGTTGTTTTGGAAAGTTAGGCCGTTAATGAACATACCATTGGGCAATCCGGCGCTGATATCTTGCCAGGTTTCCCCTGCATCGGCCGATTTAAAAATAACGTTCAGGGTGGCAGCGGGGTCTGGTTCGTCCTCGTCCTCCATGTTTTTATCGGCGCTTTGTCCGAGATTTGCCGTCAGGGATTGGACCGATATGGGGTCTTGCTGACAGGAATAGAAAGAAGGGAGACATACTAACAAGGCAATCAAATGGATTTGCATGACTTTGTAGTGGTTGGTGAAACAATGGGACAAATGTAGGAGCCGTCATGATCCCGGGCGTTTTTTGGGTGTAAAACGATGTAAAGGAAATGTAAAAGGGCGATTTTATCAATGGAAGTATGAAGAAGGGTGCGTTTTGGGTATTAACAGGCGATAAAAGCCAACGATGCAAATGCTTGGTGGTTTTGCTTGTGAGAATTTTCTTTGTTGATTGGGGGATAGGTTGTACATATTTTACGCGTGGTGAAACCGCACAAATAGAAAATATTGATAATTAGACGAGTATGATTGTGCAAACAATTTCTGCACAATTGGATCAATCTAGAAAAATGGCAAAGATTATACCCAAAGATGTATTTTAAAAATCATTAGATGAGTTTTTAAATTTTATAAAAGAATAAGATGTCAGTAAAATGCTATTCGCAAATGCTTGGTGTTTTGCTTTTGAGAATTATCTTTGTTGATGGGAGGATTACTTGTGCGTGTTTTTACGCATAGCGGTCATTGCAACACAACGCACAATCATATTCACACAATCAGACATTGAGAAAATGATTAAGAAGTATTCCGTTTTAATAACAATAACCCTTTCCTTGATTTTGCTGGGTATAGCGATTTCAATTTATCCAGGAGGCACCTATCAAGACAAAAATGCTGTTGGTTTTGACTGGTCAAATAATTATATTAGCAACTTGTTTGAAGCAAAGGCATTAAACGGTGCTCAAAACACGTCCAGAATTTGGGCCTATTTAGGCATGTTTGTTTATTCAATCAGCTGTGCTATTTTTTTTGTTAACATGTCAGAAAAAATACCCGAAAAGAACTTTAGAAATATTATTAAATACACGGGTATACTTATCATGCCTTTTACGTTCTTAATTGTAACACCTTTACATGATTTAATGCTCAATATTTCAAATTTTTTATTTTGGAATTGTATTGTTGCTATTACGGTCTTTATTTTTATGACCAAACTTCATTTTTTTAAATTATACAGTGTCCTTTGCCTGCTTATTTTCTTTTACGCTGTTTACATCCATACCTCCAGTAATTGGGATTTATTGCCGATTGTTGCAAAAGTAAATTCGATTAGTGCCATCTTTTTAATTTTGGGCCTTGAGTATTTTACGGATGTGGAAGATTTTGCGCATATTAAACCTGGGAGACGAGATTGAAAATGAAAGTAAATTTCGACCTAACAGACAATTATGCATTAAATTATGAAGGACAGCACATCGACCTTCATAACAATTTTGATTTTGCTGGTTTTGTTTACAAGGTTGCTGACAGAGAGATTAAACTACATTGGAAAAAATCAAGCGGTGACTGGGTTGACAAAAACGAGTTTTCAAGTCTGGTTTTGACCCATAAAGGAGTAACCTTTCTGAGTGTAGTTAGCCAAGACGAAAAAAACACATTTAAAGACAGTAGTTGTTTAGGAGAAATTACATTTTTTCCATCAACGGAAAGAGGAATAAATGACAGCATTATTCCACAACCAAAACCAAAGGACGGAGACGACATTCTTTACTTTTTTGAAAATGGGCAATTAATACGGATACATTGCGAACAGATAGAATTTGGAATAAAAATGCCAAACGAAGATTTCTGACAATAATTTTGGCTAAAGTAACTTGATAGGAGGCAAAATAGGTTAGCAGCAACCGTAATATAATACCATTGTCAATGCGAACATTAACTATTAGTTTTCTTTTTACGCTTTTCTTTGGACAGGTTAGCCTTGCACAGACCGACAGTATAGGCTTTGCCAGAATTGTAAAGACAAACATCAATTATAAGTATTTTACAATAGCGGACGACAAATTTTTTGCAATTAATGATAGCGGACAAGTAGTTGTTTGGGACTTGAACAAACTTGATACCATCCAATTTGCACATAATAATACATCATTTCGTTATACAGCAATCAGCAAGGATAGACAGAACCAAATCTTTATCGGAACAAACAAGGGCAAAATTTACAAAGTCAATCCTTCCGACTTATCGTATTCGCTGTTCCTTGACGACAAACATTCCGTTCATGCAATTTGCTTCAACGCTGACAACAAAATGTTTCTGATTGTTCCTGCTGCTGTTTATGAGCCTTCCACTAAAAAGCATTGGAATAAATTTAGGCACGAAAAGAATGGAATGATCGTCAGAAAAAAAGTCCTTGGTTTATTTTGGAGGAAAACCAAAAAATATTTTGATATGCCTCAATTAACGTTCATGGATAACCATGACAGAATTTGGATGACAAGTAGTTTTGGTGAGTTTGGCGGTTCATTACAACTTTTTGATACGAGGAAAAGAAAAAAACTTAGTGCTAAATTTGAGGGGCTTGATATGGGACTGTTTTTTCCAAGATCTGTTTTTAGCGACAACAACGGAAATATCTACATCACTTCGGGTTTACAACATTTAATGAATTATGGAGAGATTTATAAAATTGATAAGCAAAGGACCGTAACGAAGATATATGATAGCGAAGATTATATTGATACGACCAAAAATATATTTGAGGATGTAGGTATTTTTGTTGGACCAGGTGCCTATAACAAAACAGACAGTTCAATTTACTTTGCAACAACAAGGGGCTTTTATAAAGCAGCTTTGCCATCAACAGGAAAACTTCAAAACCCGCAATTAATGTTTAATCCGGCTTTGCGTTGGGAAAGAGAACCTCTTGCAATTGGTGCTGGTATGACCATTAAACAAATGGAATTCACGACAGACAATAAACTCATATTTCTGACAACCAATGACGGCATCGGAATTTACGGGGAAGGAAAACTGATATTTCTAAAATAAAATAACAGCAGATCCTAAAATGGCTTAGCCGAAAAGGTGAATATCAGCGCCTGTTTTTAAAAGCCCTATTATCGCCCCTATTTTATCCCAAACTTAACATAAACACTCATTGAAATCCGTATTTTCTGATACTGAATGTCGTTTTCACCTACCTTATGCACCCGCACGCCATCGATATAATAATTTACCCCACCTGTGCGGGAGCCTTTGATATTCACGTCGTTGTCCGCTCCATAAGGCACATCATTGATCACTTTCACGATCAAGGGCTTGCCCGTTTGTTCTCCGATAGCGCTGAGCAGATAATCCGCTTTTTCTTTCGCGGCCTGAATGGCTTTGATGCGGATCGTTTTTTGCAAACTGTCTAATTTTGAGTGACTTACATTGTTTATATAGGCATCCGCAACTTCCAGTTTGTCGAGTGCTTCCAGTACATTGCCCAGTGTTTCAGCATCCGGCAAGAGCAATTGATAATCTTTTTGGGTAAGCACGTCTTTTTGATTTCTGCGAATTTTTACATAATCGGCATTGGCATCTGCCAGGGAAAGTTTTTCGATGGGAATGCCAAGAGATAAAATCGCTGCTTTCAGTTGGGTTTCCTGCGCATCCACGGTAATTTTTATTCTATTCTGGTATCTTTCCTGTAGGCTGATGCGTAGAAAAATTTGATCGGGGACAACCATAAGTTCAGCCGTGCCAGTCGATTCGATATAGGGCGCTGATGCTGAATTTTCGGATTGGGTTTGAGCATTTAAAGACAGGGTCGCGAACAAAAAAGCGATCAAAAGTGCATGGGCCTTCATGGTGATGGTGATTTGTGGTGTTGCAATATTGTGCTTGATAGGAAACGCAATTTGGGGCTTTATTCGTTCACTACCGTAGAGGTATTTTCACCACAGATTACACAGATTAACACAGATTTTAAAAAAAACGAACTATAAATCTGTGTTAATCCGAGTAATCCGTGGTGCCAAGGGAGCCCTCAAAACCGCATCCAAGGCTTCCCCGCCAGCGCCTGTAAAAACGTAAACGTAGTATAAGCCCCATACAAAACACCCACCACCACAGTCATTGTGACATTGCGCAACAGATAATAGGCCAACAGCGGCAAAATCTGCAAAGCATGCATACCCAGGAAATGCGCTACCCGCAAATCGCCGTATTTTCTGCTCCAATTGAGGATTGGAATGCCTTCCGTGAACATGCCTTCCGGTGCACCCACGTTGTGCGAAAGTCTGCCACCCATCGCAAGTCCTTGTAAGGCGAAGAGCGCAAACAACAGGATGCCCATGCGAATACCCCATAAATAGGCGATCGGTAGGTCGGGAAAAGTACCTGTAAAAAACCGCAAACCGATCATGGCCGTCCACAAGGCAATGCCTACTGCGGCCAGGGCCATCAAATTGTACATTACAGCATAAAAAGGACTGCTTATATTGAAATGCGACAATTCCCCGCGGCCGGCTTGCACCACGATGTACCCGTTTTCAAAAGCCAAAAACAAGATCATGCCCCAGGCATACACGTTTAGGTCGGTGCCTCGGGGCAAATACCCCAGGTACCAAGCCATCGTCCAGACAAAAATGGTCGACGACATCAAAAATTTAAAAGGTTTATACCAGGCATTTGTGCCCAGCACCTGCGTGGGTTGTACACGCGCGAGCAGGAGACAGGCTACTGCGCCCACCAAACAAAGCAGTCCAAAATAGAACAAGGCTTCGTTGCGGTTTTTCAGGGTTTCAAAAAAATAGTTCATACAAAAGGATGGAAAAGATTCAGAAAGAAGGGATTAGGAAGCCGGTGAGGCCAAGTTCTTGTTGATTTTCAGAGTCAGCCAACGGGGTGAAAATCGCGGGGTACTGGTTAAAATCCAGTTCAAAAGGCCGGGTACTTTTACGCCGCTTCCTTGCAGCAAATGTTGCACCGCTTTTCGGGCCACCCATTTCGGATCGGCAGGCGGATTGGCTTTGTAGCCATTGGTTTTCAACATTTCAGCGGTGTTGAAAGGCGTATCAATGGGACCTGGACAAAATGCGCTGATTTGAACCTTGGTGCCCTCCATTTCAGCGCGCAAGGTTTCCGTAAATGATAAAACAAAGGCTTTGGTGGCCGAATAAACGGAATAATACGGAAAAGGTAAAAAGGCCAGGATGGAACTGATGTTCATGATTTTACCATAATTGCGCGTTTTCATATCTTGTACGAAAAGCTTGCTGAGCGTTACCACTGAAGCGATATTGAGTTGAATCATCGCCAATTCCTGGTTGAGATCGGTGCGGTCAAAATGCCCATACACGCCACTGCCAGCGTTGTTGACCAGCATGGTGACTTCCAAATTGCGGTTTTTAATTTCCTGATAAAGTGCGATGGCATTGGTTGTTTGCGATAAATCGGTTGCAAAAACATGCGCGGTGATACCGTGTTGGATTTGCAATTCGGATCGCAGCGCTTCCAGTTTTTCCTGGTTGCGGGCCACCAAAACCAGGTTCATTTTTTTGGCCGCGAGCAAACGGGCCATTTCAGCGCCTAAACCGGTGGAGGCGCCTGTGAGCAGGATAAGTTCTTGCATAATTTTGTTTTTTGAACAACATTTTATTTTTGAACAATGTTCAATTTTAAGGCAAAAAAAATCACAAAGTTTCCATAATTTGTAAAAAAGCCGCATAGCCTTGTTCCACAATGGAATCGGGATTTTCGAGGTGCACACCTTTGCTGCGTTGGCTGTTGTGCAAACTGCACATGCCATGTACAAGACTCCAGATCATAAAACTCAGGGGCTCGAGTTGGTGGTTTTTAAAATGTCCGGCGTTGATACAATCCTGTACGGTTATTTTCAGGGCAGAAAACGTGGATTTCCCTTCGTTCCAGTCGGCGTTCTTTTCATCTTCCAGGTAATCCATGGGCGCTTTCAAGGTGAACATCAAATCATACATATCGGGGTTTTCGAGGGCAAAATGGATATAAATTCGGCCCATCGCCCGCAATCTTTCCATCGGATCGGCTACCGCGAACAATACTTTAAACTGATTCCCCAATTCCGTAAAGCCCTCCGAATGCAGTGCGTGCAGGATATCCGTTTTGTCCTTAAAATAAACATACACGGTTCCGACGCTGTAATCCACCGCATCGGCGATGTTGCGGATGGTGGTTTGTTCAATACCTTTAGCCACAAACAGTCGGCGGGCTGCTTGCAAGATGAGGTCGCGCAGGGCTTCCTTTTCTTTTATTTTTCGATCGGATATGCTCATGACTGTATGGTGGGGTAAAGGTAATGAACGTTGTTCAATAATTGTTTGATTCCGTTAAAAGATTAAGAAAGGCTAAAACCTCCTGCATACGTTCCTCAACGGAAAAATCACCCGAAATCTCCATAGTAGAAACAGTGGCTTGATGCAGCCAGGCCTTATGTGCGCTCACAGTTCGGTTGGCAATGCCCGTTTCTTGGTCGTAATCGGCTGCCCAGCGCATAAACTCGTCAAACAATGCGATTCGCACTGGATCGGTCAAAATCACATCGCCATACCGCTGCAATTCTCTTTTTTTGAGCCGTTCCAGTCGGATTTCGGGCGGTATCCACAGAAAAACCATTAAATCAAAGGCTGGAAACACGTTTTCACCCCAATTCAAAATCGAACCACCCAGGATCCAGTCGCCTGCATCCAGCAAATCCTGGCGGATCATCTGATTGCGCAATTCCGGGTCTCTGCGCACGGTAAATGGCGGTTCTGAAGGTGCCCAAAAGTAGTGGTCGCTATCGAAATAGGGTGTTTTTAAATGTTGCGCCAAGGCAAGGCCGAGGGTAGTTACCCCGCTGCCGGAAGCACCAAACAGGTAGATTTTCATACTTTTTAAAACGTCAAAATCGCATTTCCTGTTGTCAATTCCTCAAAACCAAGACTCGGCCGCCCTAAAGGCTTACCATTCAAAGTAGTTTGCCCAACGCCTTTTTGTTCAATCCGCAAAGTTTTGCCTTTCCCCACATGCACCACCGCGTTTTTCACCTGCGTTGCCCCCAGTACAAAAGCGCCATCGAAAGGATTCACCGGATAAAAACCAAGGGTGGTGAAAATATACCAGGCACTCATCTGTCCACAATCGTCGTTGCCAATCATGCCTTGTGGGGTATCGTCGTAAAATTCCTGACAAATGCGGTGCAACAATGCATGCCCTTTTTCCGGATGGTCCGTAAAGGCGTATAAATAGGCAATATGATGGCTGGGTTCGTTGCCGTGGGCATATTGACCAATCATGGCTTCCTGCCCAAGGTGTTTGTTCGGGTTGAGGGCTTTGATGGTAAAAAAACTGTCTAATTGATCGGAAAACCCCTTTTTACCCCCTAATAATTGCACCATACCGGGTACATCGTGCAGGGCGGGCGTCCAGAAATACTGCCAGGCGTTGGCTTCGGTGTAATCGCCCGGATTATTCATGGGCGAGGTGGCCATCAGCGGATTAAACGGACTGCGCCAATGACCTTTGCTGTCTTTGCCGCGCATTTGGCGGGTAGCGGGGTCGTACAGGTTTTTATAAAAGGCTGCGCGTTTTCGAAACTGCTCGGCTATTTCTTTTTTACCCATGCTTTCGGCCATTTGGGCAAGGGCGGCATCGTCCACCCCGTGTTCGAGGGTGCGCGACACGGCTTCATTATCCAAACTGTCGAAGGGATAATAGCCATATTGATTGAGCAAGGTCCAATTGCTGTTGAAGTGATTTTCGGTGCTGGACTTGACCATTTCTTGTAAAGCATTGTTTTCATCGAACCCAGAAAAACCTTTTCGGTAGGCATCGGCCATTACCGGAATGGCGTGGTTGCCAATCATACAGTAATTATCCTGGCCCCAGGCGGTCCAAATGGGCAAAAAACCTGCTGTTTGTGCGTGTGCGACCATGCTGCGCACAAATCCATCCACACGTTCAGGCGCGATCAGGGTGTATAAGGGATGGGCGGCACGGTGGGTATCCCACAAGGAAAGGGTCGAATAGTATGCTCCATTTACCGCCAGGTGTATTTTATCGTCGGGGCCGCGATACAGGCCGTCCACATCGGCGATATTGGAGGGTTGGATGAAAAGTCGGTACAAACAACTGTAAAAAATGGTCTTCTGCTTTTTATCGGCCTCTATTTCAATGCGGCTTAAATAGGTGTTCCAAACCTGTTTGGCATGCGCAACTGTGGCCTTGAAATCCCAGCCTGGCAATTCGACCTCCATGTTTTTTTTAGCGCCGTCTACATTTACACTGGATAAAGCGACCTTGATGTTCAATATTTTATCCGGCAAATCAAATTTCAGGATATAACGCGGCGCATTTTCCTTAGGTTTTCGGGCCAATTGGATGTGTGACGCAAACGGCTGGTTGAATGTCAGAACAAAATAATACTTTTTGTCTACCCAGTTTTTGGTGTGACAATACCCGGAAATCGTACGCGCGTTTTCAATTTGTACCGCACTTTCCAACACCAATGAATCGGTGAGAAAACGCAGGCCATGTTGTACATCCACCAGTAAATTTGCATTCCGATTAGGATACGTATATTGGTGAAAAGCAACCCTTTCTGTAGCCGTCAGTTCCACTTTTACCTTGTTTTTCAGACGAACCCGATAGTATCCGGGCGTGGCAGTTTCGCTCGATTTAATATACGATTCTTCAAAATGGTCTTTTTTGTTGACGGTAAATGGCTGTAACAACACATCGCCAAACTCGCTGATGCCCGTACCATTGGCGCGCGTTTGAGAAAAACCCATGATCATCGTGTCTTGATATTGATACCCGCTGGTGTAATCCCAGCCTTCATCGCGGTTGTCGGGCCCGGGTTGCACCATCCCAAACGGCATACAAGGCCCCGGAAAGGTGTGTCCAGTGCCATCAGTACCGATAAAAGGATTTACCCATTTGGTATAATCGGGTGGCGGTAAAGGCCCATTTTTAAATGAATTCACCCCAAAAAAGCCCCCAAAAGCAAGCAACAACAGACTGAAATAACGCATATTTTACTTTTTTAGCAAAAACAACATCGGAACATCCAATCGCTTATTCCAGGCCTTTTCGCTGTGATCTTCTCCGGGAAAATATTTCGTCATCCAGTTCTTTGCTGTAAAACCTTTCATCCGCATCAGGGCGTCCACTTGTTTCTGAATCGTTGGATATAGGGCATCCAGCGTTTGGTCGCCACAATCCAAATAAATGCTGTGGTTTTTCGGATTAGGCAAATAAAGGCGCAAATAATCCTGAAAAGCAGATGGAAAGGGGTTGTTTTCGAGGGTAAAAATGCCCGGCCAATGGGTACTCAGGCAGGCTGCACCGCCAAAAACGGCTGGATATTCACAAATGGCATACAACGAAATCAAGCCGCCCATGCTGCTACCGGCCACAAAGGTGTTTTTGCGGTCGGGCAGGGTAGGGTAGGTTTTATCGATAAATGGCTTCAGCTCGGTGACGATAAATTTCAGGTAATCATCCGAGTGAATTTCATAATGGTTAAAAACGGAAACGCCATTTGCCCGGGCCGCCGCGTACATCATTTCTTTTTTCTCAGCAGATAATCCTTCAAAGGGTTTTTGGGGGAAATAATCGGCATGCCGGGTTTTGCCGCCGTTCCAAATGCCCACGACGATTACGTCTTTCACCATTTGTGCCCGCGATAAATCGGTCAATACATCGTCTACATTCCAACTGGTTCTGTTCCAGGAGGTATTGGGATCATACAGCATTTGTCCGTCGTGCATGTACAATACCGGGTATTTTTTTGCCGGGTCGTATTTTTCGGGCAACCACACGTCCACGTTGCGCTCGGTCACGTATTTCGACTGAAAATCAGCATAATGGTCCAGTTTCCCAAAGGCTACTTGTTGCAACGGCGGCTTTCCCAACAAAAATTGAACAGGAACAGACAAACGCGCGGCCCAGTCTTTTTCATTGTGTCCGGTGCCGGGATATACCGCACTTTTGAAGTTTCCAGGGCCAAAACCCTTGTTTTGCATCAAAATATCTACAAAATCCTGGTAAACGCCGTACATCGTATCCATTTCTGTGGTGCCGTGGTCCATGTATATTTTATGGCCGAATGGTGCGGGCGTCTTTTTTTGCAGATAATTAAAAGCCGCTAAGGGCAGTTCAAAGTTTTTCTCCGTCTTCGCCACCCAGGCAACGGAAAGGCAGGCCGCCCCGCCAAACACTTCCGGATACTCCGAAATGGCGTACATCGAAATGAGGCCGCCCATGCTCGAACCCATGATAAAGGTCGCATCTTTATCAGGGTAAGTGGAAAAATTCCGATCAATGAACGGCTTTAGTTCTTCTACAATAAACTTCAAATACGCATCCGATTGGGGCTTGTTTTGCAGTTCATTAGCCAAAAATGCAGATCGAAAGACCGGTGTGATCGTATTTAAAAACGCCTGCGGGAAATATTCGGAATGGCGGTATTGGCCGTTGTTCCAGATTCCAACCACGATGCAACGTTCTATTTTTTTCTCCTGCAATAATTGGGTAAACGTCTCATCTACTTGCCATTCCTGCTGGTTCCAGGTTTTCGAAGCATCAAACAACATTTGCCCATCGTGCATGTATACCACGTTGTATTTTTTGCCATACGTATAATCGGCGGGCATCCACACATCTATATTGCGGGCATCGACGTATTTGGAAGCAAAATTTTCCAGGCGCTGAATGCTGCCTGAAGCAAGCTGTGGCAGTTGTTGGGCTTGTGCAGTGGCGCTTGTAAGGAATAAGCAAAGGGCTAGGTGTTCGAATTTCATATGGTTGGATTGTAATGCCCCGCTAAGTTAGATTAATCAATTTCAAAAACCATCGCAGATTTAGGAAAAATTGGAATGGGATCCTTCAAGCGCACCGAAATACGGGTGGCGATTTCGGTAGCCGTGGTTTTTCCGTGCAAAATTTCAGCAAAAGCCTTGGTTTCCACATTTACCACGTCTTCATTTTTATTCATGACCACCATCACGGTTTTGGTCGCGTTGTACCGGAAATAAACATACACGCCTTTTACCGGGGCAAAATGCAGGGTGGCGCCATTGGAAATTACGGGGTTGTTTTTGCGCCAATTCAGCAGTTTTTTCAAGTAATCCTGGTATTGTTGCTGCACTTGTAGCAATCCTTGTCCGGTAAAGGCATTCACAGCATCGCCCTGCCAGCCGCCTGGAAAATCGGAGCGGATGACGCCGTGGTTGCCCGGATATCCCGTGTTGTCCATGTAAATTTCAGCGCCGTAATACACCTGTGGAATACCACGGATGGTCAATAAATACGTAAGGGCCATCCGTGCCAGGCCGTAATCCTGGTCAAGTTGGGTAAAAATACGGTCCATATCATGGTTATCACCAAATACCAACAAGGCATTCGGGTTGGCATACACGATATCATTGGCGAGCGCCTCGTACAAATTACTCATGCCTTTGGAAAAATTGGGATCTTCGGGCTCCTTTAACGCTTTTACTAAGGATGATTGCAAGGGAAAATCCATCGTACTTTTCAAACAGCCAGTATAACCGTCGCTGTTCTTTTTGCCTTGTTGCCAATAGGATGCGATCAAAGGATTGAGCGTCCATTCTTCTCCCACAATGCTGAAATTGGGATATTCCTGCATGACACTGCAGCTCCAGTTTTGCAAAAATGTTTTATCCGAATAACAATACGTATCCTGTCGAATGCCCCCTAAATGCAAGGTTTCGATCCACCAAATGGAGTTTTGGATTAAATAGGTGGCCAAAAACGGGTTTTGGGCATTCAAATCGGGCATGGTAGGCGCAAACCAGCCTTTGGTCATGCTGTTTTTATCCACCTGGGAAGCATACGGATCTTCATTGACGGTGCGGCGGTGGTTGGTATAGCCAAATGTATCCAGGCTGTTGACCCAGTTTTTAAAGGGTAAATCCTGCATCCACCAGTAATTCAATCCAATATGATTGATCACGCCGTCAAATATGAGTTTCAATCCCTTTGCGCGCGCCTTGGTTGCCAATGCTTTATAATCATCTAAAGTGCCAAAACGCGGGTCAACTTTATAATGATTGGTAATGGAATAGCCGTGGTAGGAATAAGCCTCCATGTCATTTTCGAGCAGTGGATTGGGCCAAATCGCCGTAAAACCCATGTCTGCTATATAATCTAAGTGATCGATCATACCCTGGATGTCTCCACCATGTCGACCGCCGGGCGCCTTGCGGTCTACGTTGGTTTCCCGCATGCCGGGCACCACGTCGTTATCTGGATTGCCATTCGCAAAACGGTCGGGCGTAATCATGTACACCACGTCGGAAGCGTCAAATCCGCGGATTTGATCGGCAGGCATTGCTCGAGCGGCTAAGGTGTAGGGATAAGATGCCTGTATTTTTCCGTCTTTTTTAAATTCGAGGGGAAAGATGCCTGGTTTTGTGCTTTTATCAATTAAAAGATCAATAAACAGGTAATTTTTGCTGTCTGCTCGATGCACTTTGACGATTTTCACGCCGGGGTATTGAACTTGCGGGGTTGTTGCGCCAATTCCGGCACCATGCACCAAAATTTGCAAGGCCGGATTGCGCATCCCAACCCACCAATTGCCAGGTTCAACGTGGTTCAGGGTGATTTGTGCATAAAGATTTGCCTGACAAAGAACTATACCGAGCAGGAAAAAACGGGCAATAAGGTTGCTTTTTGACATAGTGTGGTTGAATGAACATTTCTAAATATGAACGGTCTTAAAATCAGATTCTACAGGCACCGTAAAAACCAGTAAATCGGGTTCCCGGTCCTTCCCCAGGGCAATAATTGCGCCTTTTTTATCGCAGGCCACACTTTGTCCACCGTATACCTGACCTTGCCAGGGACCATTGCTAAGTATTCCCACCAAATCGGCCCCCACCACAGGACAACCAACCACTTGGGCAGCGTGTTGTACCACTTTTTGCAAAGCCAATCCGTGGCCAGGCCAGGCTGCTTCCGGGGCTGCCCAACCGTAAGGGATGAGCAATAAATTGGGTTTCAATTGCTGCAAAGCTACCAAATTTTCTTCCTGAAAAGAATCCGCGCAAACGAGCAAGCCAATATTTCCAAAACGGGTTTGAACGCAAGTTACGGTATTCCCGGCGGTATAAGGCGGCGACATCAATTCGGGCAACACATTGATTTTGCGGTGTTTAGCCAGCAATTTACCCTGGTCGTCGATCAAGATTGCGCTGCCAAACAGTTGATCGCCGTCTTTTTCATCCAGACCAATACAAAGGTGTATTTGGTGTTTTTTTGCCATGTTGCATAAAATATCGCTATCAGGGCCGGGTATCGGATCGGCTTTTGTGTGGGCTTCCGGGTTCAACCAGCCATAAAGTATCGATTCAGGGAACAACACCAGCGCTGCGCCCTGGGCTTTGGCCGATTGAATGGCTTGTTCGATACGTTGTACGTTGCCGGCATGATCACCGTCATGGCAATAAATTTGGGCGATGGCGATAACCATTTTCGCAGTATTGTTTTTTTTGGTGATTGCTGAGGGAATATAGTCAACGCAAAGTGATTATGAAAACATCTGGCTTCTGATCCATTGACTTACAAGAAGGTTTTTGGGGTTCAAAAAAGGCATTTACACCCCAAATTGCGTCAAATGATGGTCCAAATGCTTGTAAAACATGTTGTTCCACTCCTGGGTTTTCAGCGGACCGAAAGAATGAGTTTCCTTGTTATCGAAATAAGCGCCGCCTAATTGTTGGGTGCGTTGTATAAATTCAATTAAACGCGCTTTTTCAGCCTCAAAATCGCGGGAGCCTTTAATCAAAAAGGCCGGTGCTGTTTGCGACTGTTTTTTGTAGGGTTTCTCATTCACAACGTTAGGTTTTACCAGCAAACGCAAAATGAATTTCATAAAAGCACCCGGTTTAGGGTGCTTATCTTCATACAACATTTCGTAGGTCACGCAGCAGTGCGCCAGCATTTGATCTACGGTCATCGTGCCCCAATGCGCCTTGGTTTCGGGGGTTAAATGGTTGATCCGGTCAATGATTTCATGGGTAACGGATGCTTCAAAGATGTTTTTCATGTCTAAATGTTAGGTAAGATGTTAGGTGCTGTAAAGGTCCGATACAATACCCTTAAAGTCAAAAAAGTGTCTACAAAAATCCCTCAACCCAAAGTTCCGCCACAAACCCTTACTTTTGCCCCCGAACCAAGCACGATCTATATCGCACTTCCATGAAAAAACACAATTTCTCGGCTGGTCCTGCCATTTTACCAGCCCCTGTACTTAAAGAAGCGGCAAAAGCAGTTGCTAATTACCAAGGCATCGACCTTAGTTTACTGGAACTTTCGCACCGCGGACCAGAATTTACGGCCGTGATTGAAGAAGCCAATGCATTGATGACCGAAATTCTGAGTTTGCCACCCGAATATAAGGTGCTTTGGCTGACCGGCGGCGCCAGCACCCAGTTTTTTATGGCGCCCATGAATTTGCTCAATGAAGATGAAACGGCCGTGTACACCGACACCGGTACCTGGGCCAATAAAGCCATCAAAGAAGCAAAAGGTTTCGGTAAGGTTGAAATATTGGCTTCCTCGAAAGACCAGAATTATAACTTCATTCCAAAGGGGTATAAAATTCCAAAAGAGGCAAAATACCTGCATTTAACCAGTAATAACACCATTTTTGGTACCCAATTGCACAAATTCCCAAAATCTCCGGTGCCGATTGTGTGTGATATGTCTTCCGATTTTTTGAGCCGTCCGGTGGATGTTTCTCCGTTCGGTCTGATCTATGCAGGCGCACAAAAAAACCTGGGTCCGGCCGGTACGACCGTGGTGATTGTGCGCGAAGATATACTCGGTACGGTAAAACGCTATATGCCGGCCATGCTGGATTACCGCACCTTTATTAAAGAAAACTCGCTGTACAACACGCCGCCGGTTTTCCCGATTTATGTATCGATGCTGACCCTGCGTTGGTTGAAAAAACAAGGCGGTTTGAAAGCGATTCAGCGCAAAAACAAAACGAAAGCGGCGCTGTTATATACTGAAATTGACGCAAATCCGCTGTTCAAAGGCACCGTCGCGAAGGAAGACCGCTCCTTGATGAATATTTGTTATGTGATGGAGGAAAAATACGCTGCCCTCGAAAAGGAATTTTTGGCAGAAACAGAAGCCAACGGCATGGTGGGCCTGCAAGGGCATCGTTCGGTGGGTGGTTTCCGCGCGAGCACGTACAACGCGATGCAAAAATCAAGTGTACAAGCTTTGGTGGATTTGATGCAGGATTTTGCACGTCGCAAAGGATAAAATGCTTCATAAAAAGAGAACAATCAAACGATTAATACATATTGACGGCACGGCGCTTCCGGTAACGATCGCGCTGGATTTGTTGCGTGGGCATCGTTATAGTTTGAGTTCGCGTTCCATCCGGATGCGCCTGCCCGTCAATGCTACCGAAAGTACCATTCAAGAGCATTTGGATGCCTGCCGGGATTGGGTTATGGGCGCATTGGCCCAAAAGCCTGAATTGCGCGCCGCCTATTTTGGGAAAATTCATCAGCACGGCGAAATCCTGAACGTAGGCAACCGAAAATATGTGCTGGATATTGCTTTCAAAGACCGGGCAACCAACACCGCAAAAATGATTGGCGATACGATCAGTTTGGAAATTAATCCAAAATTGAACGATTGGCAGCGCTCTCGGGTGACCAAAACCTTGCTCAGCCGCATTGTTGCCCGCGATTTTCAGGCCGAAATTACACACCGGGTGTTGGAATGGAACGACCGCACTTTTAAAAAGCCCATCCAAAGCGTCAATTTGAAATACAACCATTCCAATTGGGGCAGTTGCTCTTCCAAGGGCAATGTAAATTTATCTACTCGATTGCTTTTTGCCCCCAAAGAAGTACAGGATTATGTGATTTTGCACGAATTGGCGCATTTAGTCGAACTCAACCATTCGGATCGTTTTTGGGCTTTGGTTGAAAAGCACATGCCCGATTATCAGGAAAAGGAAAAATGGTTGAAAAAGCATAGAAATGCGTGTGATTTTTAATAAAATTTGGTCCTGCGAACAGGCAAATTCAGCATTGAAATAACAGAGTAACCCATGAAGCGCAAGCATTTTCTCAAAACCCTGGCAATTTTGCCAATAGCTGGTACCGCTATGAAACTCAGCAGTTTGAATAAAATGGCCGAATCCTTTGGCGATACCGAGCCGATGCCGGTGATGTTTATGGGACACGGTAGCCCCATGAATGCCATCGAGGAAAACGATTTTGTACGCGGTTTCCGAAAAATGGGGGAGGGTATTCCAACGCCCAATGCCGTGATTTGTGTGTCGGCGCATTGGGAAACCAAGGGCACTTTCGTCACCGCAATGGAAAAACCGCCTACCATCCACGACTTTGGCGGATTTCCGCAGGCTTTGTTCGATGTAGAATATCCAGCGCCCGGCAGTCCGGCATTGGCCAAAGAAATGCAAAACCTGGTTACAAAAACCGCCGTGGGACTGGATGAACAATGGGGCCTCGACCATGGTGCCTGGTCGGTGATCAAACATTTGTACCCGAAAGCCGATGTTCCGGTGATTCAATTAAGCCTCGATTACAGCCAGCCGCCGCAGTACCATTACGATTTGGCGCGCCAGTTGTCGGCCTTGCGCAAAAAAGGCGTGCTCATTATTGGAAGCGGTAACATGGTACACAACCTGGGGAAAGTAGCCTGGAATCGCCTCAATGAACCTGGTTTTGGCTTCGATTGGGCCATCGAAGCCAATGATAAAATGAAGACAAGCATCCTTTCAGGCGATCATACCGACTTGATTAATTTCAAGGCGCAGGGTAAAGCATTTGATTTGGCGATTCCTACCCCGGAGCATTATTTGCCTTTATTGTACGTGCTGGCCTTGCAGAATAAAGACGAAAAACCGACTTTTTTCAACGACCAGGCTGTGGGCGGCGCTTTGACCATGACTTCTGTGAAGATTGAAAAAGCATAATCGCTGATTTGCCAAAAAGCAGCAAAAGGACATTGGGGCGTATCATTGGATTGATTTATCTTTGGCACATAACTCAATCCATCATACGATGAAAAACCTGCTTCTTCTACCTTTGCTGTTTACCACCCACCTGTTGTTTTCCCAGTGTTTTCCTGCTGAAAGTTGTGAAACTGCCAATATTTGCCTGTTTAATAAAGCTGCGTTGGAAAGCAAAACCTGGAATAATACGTTTGCTACTTTTGATTCTTTTAATTTAGTTGTTTGCGGCCAAATTGCCATCCACAATGACCAATGGTTCGGATTTATAGCTTCTGGTGATCCGCTTGATATAACCGTAATCGCTTCTAATTGTGCGAACGGGGATGGCCTTCAAATTGCTTTAATGGAATCTTGCACCGTGGATGCGTTTACTTGCAACCCAGGTGGTGCAGGCAGCGCTTCCGATCCACTGCAATTGTTTCATCCCGGTCTGGAAGCCGGAAAGCAGTATTTTTTGATCATAGACGGCTGGGTTTCAGATGCCTGTGATTATAATTTTATTGTTACTTCCGGCATTGGAGATGCTACTTCTGGCGGCAAGATCACAGGTACGGTTCGAATCGATCAAAATGATGATTGTCTCTCCGATTCAACCGATTTGCCAGCCCCCAATGTTCCCGTCTCAAAAACAGGAAACTACGCCTTTACAGTCCCTACAAAAGCAGATGGTTCTTATACTTTTTATCAACAGGATACCATTGATGTGGTAATTTCGGTTTTGCCCATACCCGGTGGCGCCTGGGAAGTATGTACGGATTCGGTGCTGGTATTGGGCGATACCCTTCAGCAAGTCGATACGGTCAATTTTGTCCTGAAACCCTTGGTACAATGCCCTATCGCAACTGTTGAACTGGGCCCTGCGCCTTTTTTACGCGCCTGCCTTACCAGCAAATTAGTGGTGAAATACGGCAATTACGGCACGATTCCCGCCGAAAATATGCGGGTGGCGGTCGTGATTCCAAATGAACTGGAAATTTTACAAAAGCCTGAAAATTTACCCTTTACCCAACAAGGCGACACCTTAATTTTCGAAGTGGGCAACTTGGGGCCCTTAGAGTTCAATAATTTAACTTTTTTAGTGCGCCCTCCATGTAATAATGGCCTGTTTGGACGTACCCTTTGCTTCGAGTCTTATGTGAAAATAAGCAATCCTTGTCCGGAAGTGGCCATTTCCCACCCTAAAATAAGGTTACAAGCCGAATGTATCGGCGACTCCACAGTGCAATTTACGCTGACCAACAAAGGCGGTGCGCCCACCTTAACGCCCTTTAAATACCTGGTGTATAAAAACGATCAACTCGTTGCTACCCAAACTTATACCCTCGACAATGGCGCTTCTTTCACGCTTTCCTATCCTGCTGCGGGCGAAACCTGGCGCCTGGAATCGGACCGCGATGATACCGGTGCACGCACGACGGTATTTATAGAAGGCTGCAGCGGCCTGACGCCTGGACAAGCCAATATGTACTGGTTGGATGATCCCGATTTGGACCATGATAAAAAATGCCGGGACGTGGTGGGTTCTTATGATCCGAATGGCAAGTTTGCCTTCCCAACCGGCGTGGGACCAGACCATATTTTGCCCGCCAATGCCCCCTTGGAATACGTTATTCATTTCCAAAATACCGGCAACGATACCGCGTTCAGGGTGTTGTTGCGCGATGTGCTGCCCAATACACTCAATCCCCTTCATTTCCGTCCGGGCGCAGCGTCCCATCCGTACACCTGGCAATTGCTGAACCACACTTTAGATGTGGTTTTTGATCCGATCATTTTGCCGGACACCTTCACCAATAAGGCGGCCTCCAGCGGCTGGTTCCAGTTTTTTATCGATCAGGCAGCCGATTTACCGGATGGTACCTTGATTCAGAATGCCGCCGCCATCTATTTTGATTTTAATGCACCCATCATTACCGACACCGTATGGCATAACATTGGCCGGTTGTCGGTACAGGTCAGTCAGCCCAAAACAGCAGCGCTTATTCGGTGGAATGTGCTTGGAAATCCGGCAGCGGACCGTTGCGTTTTTCAGCGCAATACACCTACGACTGTGGTGACCCGCCTGGAATTATACCATCTTGATGGAAAATTGGCGCATGTTTTGGAAATCGCGCCAGGCACCAATGGTATTTTGGAGCGTTCCAATTTGCCTGCGGGCATGTATCTTTTCCGCATGGTGGAAGCAGGCGCGGTAACGGGTTCGGGAAAAGTAATGTTTAATTGATAGTTGTTAGTTGTTAGTTGATAGTTTGGACATGCCCAAATATGGTTGAGAAAATTGGCGTTGAATATCAACGCGTAAAATCAACTAAATTTGGGCATGCCAATTGGCGTGTTAACCCTACGGCCTTGATTGTTTATAATCATGTCAGCCTTTCAGGCTTCGTACAAATGCGTGACTTCTCCGAAGTCAGAAGGAATTGGTTGGTTGTTGTTTTCTACAAATGCGTGACTTCTCCGAAGTCGGTAGGTAGGTATTGATGTTTGATTAGTTTTATAATCATATCAGCCTTTCAGGCTTTTATACTAATGTGGTACTTCTCCGAAGTCTAGAAAGTTATTATTTATTTTATTTTTTGTATTATTTTGAATATTAATTAATTAGTTGGCAATTCATCATTCATCATTCATCATTCATCATTCATCATTCATCATTCATCATTCATCATTCATCATTCATCATTCATCATTCATCATTCATCATTCATCATTCATCATTCATCATTCATCATTCATC